>Ga0136643_10016853_pt1 | contig 10994 bp, 6 predicted proteins | sample TergutLab28metaG_FD_96883 | JGI IMG/M metagenome (GOLD analysis project Ga0136643, IMG submission 96883) | Labiotermes labralis P1 segment gut microbial communities from Petit-Saut dam, French Guiana - Lab288 P1 (version 3) (version 3) | ecosystem: Host-associated > Arthropoda: Insects >... | reverse complement strand
TATACTACATGCTACTTATTGGATGTTTTGGAGAGCTCTCCATAATACTGCGTGTTACCATATATATACTATATATAATAATATTTTCTACCGGGATTAATCGCCCCGGAGTTTTCTGTGAGTATGACACTTATCTTATATTAAATTATATATATATATATTAACATGTATGTACAAGTACTTTATACTTTATACTTCTTACAGACAAAACACAAGACAATACTCTACAATCGGCATTTACTCACCCTTAAAACCCTCTTCAAAAGTGTCTACCTGTATGTATTCATCCATCAGAGAGGCTTCATCGCTCGGCTCGTCCGCCTGCAAAAGGGAATTCAGCATAAGAAAAAAGAGGCTAGTGTCGGGAATATCCTGACAATATACGGGAAACGCGATCAACTCATACCCTACCTCTCAGTCCGAGGTACTGACCACTTAAAGCCCGGCAGAAGAATCATAGGCTAATAACTGCCGGCGCGGGAGAGATAAATCAGTACGCCATGGGCTGTTAATGTATTTAGGAGTGTATTCGTTGCTCCTCCACTATGTTGGTGAATTGCAGGCTGAAAACTTGTTTTCCCGGTGGATGTAAACTCCTTGTGCTACAAAGCTCCCGAGACAGTTGACGTGCAGGGAACACGGTAAAATATACATCCTGTATACGTCCCACCTACGTCGATGCTGAAAATTTCACACTTAACGCATTCCATATGGTTCTCAGAACAAGCATTTTCCTGCACAGAATTAAGACACTGGTCTTTGTAAAGCAGACCTGGAGAGCCTGCTGTGAGGTAGCAACTCAGTTTTTAAATGCTTCATCCTGACTGGACATCTCAGTCGGTCTAACGACTACGTTACAGGTTAGACAATCGAGGAATCGTGGTTCTACTGCCGGTACGGGCAAAGAAATATTTCTCTTCTCCATACCCCATGAAGCCCCGTATTCAGTGGACAAGAAATGCTCTTTCCCCAGGTCAATGAGGTCGTGGCGTGCAGCTAACCATTCATCTTCAACTAGTGCGAAGATTATGAATGACTGGAGATGTACGTTCACTCCCCCCATATTCCCTCAAGGTGTGCGCAGGGACAGCTTTACCTTTTGCATGAAACTAGTGGTTTATCAGGTATTGGCCGCAGACAACTAACTATTTAAACTGTAGCGCACGTAAAACAAGGATCTCCGTACCGCCGGCACCTTTCCAAGGCGCATATTGGTTTACGAATGGCATTTTGCTTTCAAAATACTGCGTGTTAATGATTATTCAACACAAAATCATGCTGGCGGCAGAATGAGTCACACCATAAACACGGCACTTCGTAAAAACAGAACAAAGGGCATCCCGATACAAAATATAAAGGTTTATAATTTGCGACGGTGAACTCGAAACGTTTCCTCTCTCTTCGGTCTAAATGTTCTGCTCAGGATCCCTCATCGTACGTTTCTGCTTTCGCGTTAGAGACCATGTTCCAGTCAGTGAGCCCCCCCCCCCGCCTCCCCCTGGGACTCGATAATAGCTACCCCATAATTATTAGCGAAGTTACTTCTAGATCTCTCAAAATATTGCCTTCTGTCAAAAGAACGGAATCCAGTCCGAAAAACCCACAACAGATTTTAGTAATCCGTACATTTTGGGAGGCCCACCTGACCCCACGAGTCCCCAAGCGCTGCGGGGTCTGATGTAGTCTAATCTACGTCGCTGTCCACAGCCATACATGAAAACGGGTTACATATTCTACGTATTTGATGAAGAAGATGAGGAAGATAAAATATTCTCAATAAATGGTAACATGTATGCACTCTTGTTCATATACACTCCCAATGTTTACTCCTACCCACCCCCTCCCGGAATGTTACGTTCCAGTCCGATTCGCAGCCTGGCTCGGCATTTGTATAGGGATCGACAGCAGGACACAGCGAGGCAGTAACAAACCCGACAACAACTTGTCGCAATAATGCTATTTGCTTTCAAGACGTACAAATACAAGAGATATTAAAAAACCTCTTCATCCAATGCTTGTTATTGACCACGTGAAAACGGGATTTGCAAAAGCCGAAATCAAACATAATATACATGAGTAGAAACTTTTTATTTCGGTTGTCTAATTAATCAGCTACGATACATGTAATAAGCTCTTTACAAATGTCCGTCTCTCTCTCTCTCTATGTTTTTATTAACGTACTACAAAAATCACGATATATGAAGGAAAGAGATATAAAAAACTAATCGACGATGACTTTTTAATAATATCAGCAGACTCGGGACTCCGTCAGCCAATGATCCCTTTCTCCACTCCCCTTTCATCAAACACGGTCATCGGATATAGCCAACTTTATGCCCAGGGAAGAGTTTGTTGTGTGTAAAGACCAAAAATAATGATCTCTTTCCGTGTTTTGGTAGAGGTTTGGGGATGACGAAATATTTCCAATTAAAGGGATAAAGAAACAAACAAAAAACCCTTGCCATATACTTTTGTGTGTTCCAGTCCATTTAACGGATAAATACAAATTAACCCGTTTTCACGGGGAAAAAAGCAAGAAAAAGTAACAGGAAAGAAGTAAGTTTCATTCGTCAAATAAAATATTATATGCATATATTTCACGGAATGATATTCGGTAGAAGATCGGAGTGCAGGATACCAGTAACTGCAGTACTTATTCTGAGTTCAGGTGAAGCCTGATCTGGTACACTGACAAGTGTGTGTGTGTGTCTGTGTGTTTTCTTAAGCATAACGCTGAGCAAAATATTTGATTTTTCAAACAATGACCATCTATTTAGCAGCCTCACGAAATCACACACGCAAATGCTTCCGTTATACAAATCATTATCAAGGACATTACACAATTATGTGAGCTATTGCAGGTTTACAATTACAATGAAACCTGCCTATAACGTAACGGTAAGTGATCGAAATCTTCTCCGCTCCAGGCAGGTTCCTTGGGAATCTAGATTCTCGGGACTGTAGGCTTTTTCCGATCTAACAGGTTCACTTTACACCAAGGTCTGTTCAAAAAGGGTCAGTTGGGAAGAAGATCGAGGAGATGAGAGAATAAAGGTACCATAATTTGTTAGGGAAATAAGTTCCAAGTCAGTAAGTAAACAGAACTGGCCAGCAATCATGTCCAGTGACTGAATTTAGTATCGGAATATAAACATGTGGACGGAAAAGTTTGATTTCAAAATTACTCGTTCATTTTATGCGCATGAAACCCGACTGTACTTGTGCAGCAGATTTCGCTTGGTTGTATATTAAATTAGTATAAACTGTTTACTGTACGCAAGTTGACTAGCAAGCTCCAAACGTGTCAGTATAGAATACGCACTCGTGTGTTGAAGGAACATTTCGTAAGATACGACAAATAAGTTACGTTGCTTAGCATCAGTCACACCAAAAGTGAATTAAGTCACCGAGTCCATGACACGTCCTCGATTTTGAGTACCCAAAGCATGAAAAAAGCCATCAAACAAAAGTGGCAGATAAACTGTGCGTGTGTTCACCGTAGTTGGAATTTCGAGACCAATCGTATTGATTAGTTATTGTCATCACTAACAAAACGGACTTGAGAAATGAACACACTGCGGGAATGGCGAATTTATCTGAACCCAAGGAAGATGCAGGAAGAGAATCTGAGAAAATTACATTACGAGACACTTCACAATTTGCATCAAAACATAAAACCCTTAGTGTGGTTAAATTAGAAAGGACGAGAGACTGGACATGTAGCACGCATGTGGAAACAACGTGCACACCTACTCATTCTGAGGAAATAGAACATATCTATGGAGCACCTACGCACAGAAAGAATTAGATTTAAAGCTGATCTTACAGAAATAACGCGTACACTCGCGAATTTGACAGATGCGTGATACAATGTTAGACACGAATAGTTACCATTATGCTTTCAATGGTTAATTAGAAGTGAGTACCTGCATATAACGGAAATCTGTCCGAAACGGGAAAAATCAGACCTGAGATTATGGGTAAACAGATTTTACTTAAGTCTTGTGTGGGTTCAGGCCTACAGTAGGAAGACGTGCAGTCGTTCAATTTACCATGACGATACCTGAAGTTCTCCCTGTACACGCCATGAAGGTGATAAGGCGGAATGTACTGGTAGCTTCAACTATTCTTAACTTCACACTAGATAGATGAGTGATCAGCATTGCGACCCGGCCGATGTACCCCCCTCCCCCAATCGGTACCTACTGAATAGGTGGCTAGATGGGCCCCAAGGCCGTTCGAGACTTCTGGAAAAGAGACAAATCTCTCACGCCTGCTGGGATTCGAACCCAGTACCGTCCAGCCCCGACCACGTTAAAGATACCTTATGCTAGCACATCTACACTGTACTGTTTAATTTATACTGCAACACAGAACAATCCAGGTTCAGAAAGACCGTTGCTTCTATACGAGACCGTGTGCGAGATTGTGGTTCCCATGATGGTGACCACACGAAGACTGGCTGCCAGCGATGCGACAAAGTGACAGAAATCTTTCACTTACTGACACTCTCTTAACTGCTAAGATTATACAGGGCCAGTGATAGACGAATAAAATAGTGGTATGCGGCACTGGGGTAATGACAGTGACAGTGGAAAACCCAAGTCCCAGGATAAAATATTATCCCACTGATACTCTGTCCACAACTAACCCACACCTACTGGACTGGGATCACACCCGGACCTCCCCGGTAAGAGACCGACGACTCACCGCTGTACGTGGTACAGTTTCGTACATATGTCCCACGTTTCGGGGTAACTGCTGTCGCCATCTGGGGACAAGAAAAGCAGGAATCTTGAGAAATATTTCCTGTTCGGAAGTTCAATCGATCCATCGCTGACATACACTATTCCGTAACCCAGTGGAGATACCCAAACATTACAACTGTAACAAGCCGCACAACGTGATGGTTCTACGATAGTATGGACGTATGCCAGTACTGCACTACAGTCGTTGTATATCTCGCAAGACGCACGGGTTGCTGGAGGCGTGGGAAAGAGCTGTTCGAAACACAGCGAACGAGTTACGTCTGTGGCTTGGCGACGCCTTGCCCCACTCCTCACAGCTGTTCTCAGCTCTTCATCACATATGAGACGCAGAGCATATGTGGGTGTCGTCATCACGCGTTACTTCATGCAGCACCGTGTCAAGTCGCTAAACACGTGACCTCTCAGATGACCGTGCGACTACTGACCCACTGACTCTCAGCCTTCTATATCTTGGGCCCCAACGGTCATATTGTCAAAGAATCGCGGTCATAAGCCTTCCTTGTCGAAGAAATGTATTTCTACAGTACGAACACGTTACGACAATTTGGCCTATAACCCTTTGACGACTGACTAGAAGAGGAAGAAGAGAAAGAATGAAAGAAAGAAAGAAAGAAAGAAGAAAAACATGGAGATAACGACGGGATGTAGTGACAGGAACTAAATTTATAACAGAGGAGACAGAAAATGTATTCCTCTGTAGTTCCCAAGCTCCGCCCGCTCGTCATTCTTCCACAGGTAGGCTGGAAGCAAGGTAGAGCGCTGGGGAAAAAGTTTTTCATCTAACTGATACATAAAAATTCAGTTTCATACTTCACAGAACAGTCCGTAACCACTATACACACCAACCATTTAATTCCTGTTGTAGGGTAATAGTATCTGTTTATTCCGACAATTATACTAAACCCACAGACCCAGTGTATGGAAACAACGAATTTCTCAAACTTTCAACCCTCTAAATGCGAAGATTAACCTGAAGTATATTTACAGATTCAGCCCGCACCGCGCAGTAAACACTACATCTCAGATATAAAAATCCAGTCAGTTAAAGCTGTACAGGGCAAAAATCGCTATTTATTCTGAGATCCATACAAATCACAAGCCGCACTGAGTGGGCAGAATGTGGACTTTCTGAATGTTAAACCTGGTGTTACATACAGGAACCACTGGGCCTTAAAGGCTTAAAGCGTGTTCTTTCACCTCACTGTCAACTGCTAATAATATAAAGTGTCAGTGGTAGAGGTACGAGCGAGGAACAATGGCGGAATTATATTGACAGGGTAAAACCGAAGTACTGGGAGAAAAATCTGTTCCAGTGCCACTGCACCACCGATCCCACATGGACTGGCCTAATGCGGTGACAGGCGAATAACGGCTTCAGCCTGGCACGGTCCTTCAGCGGGTTCTCAGTGTCTCAGCAGGCCGTACATGCAATTCGTATATCAAGAGTTACCACATCATTTTAAACGATTAAAACTTATCTTCTTATTTTTTGAACTTCTTTTCCCAACTCTTAAGAAACACTGAACCAATAGGCTCGGTAATTAAGATTACAGCCTCCTACAATGTGGCACCGTGTGGTTTGGTACATTGCCGTAACTTGGCCAATAAAATTGGGGGGAGGGGGGAATCGACTTTCGTTTTCAGGAACTGAGATGCCTCTATTCTGCGTTCCGCAAAACGCAGATTTTTCATTTCTTCATATCTTTACATCGCCCAAATAATCGTTGTGTAAATATTTCTATTTTTTTACTTCCCCCCTTCAAATCAGTAACCAAAAAAAAAACAACCGTTCTTAGGTAGCAAAAATATTGGAGGGAGATTTTCCCCCTTGCACCCCTAAATAGGCCTACAGTTTGTAACGGGTCAGTACCGTTGCTACATCCACTAGCCATGAAGTTTGTTGCGCTTCTGAAGGACACGGAGTGTAGGAAGATGGAAATCGTCAGCGCCTATATACAGTATTGCAGGGTATCACACCCCTAAAGACTGCAATCTGAATACTCATTGCCATCAGAACCTCGAATTTGACAGCGTAATAAAATGGATGAGTGAGGAATTAATCAGCTACATGAATAACAAGTTAGCGGAATGAGTAATGAAATGACCAGACAACTGAGTTAGCGGGCTAAGTAGCCTAATGAAATGACCAGACAGCTGAGTTAGCGGACTCGGCAGTGCAATAACCAGACAACTGAGTTAACGGACTGAGTAATGAAATGACCAGACAACTGAGTTAGCGGACTGGGCAGTGCAATGACCAGACAACTAAGTTAGCGGACTGAGTAATGAAATGATCAGACAACTGAGTTAGCGGACAGGGCAGTGCAATGACCAGACAACTGAGTAATGAAATGATCAGACAACTGAGTTAGCGGGCAGAGCAGTGCAATGACCAGACAACTGAGTAATGAAATGATCAGACAACTGAGTTAGCGGACAGGGCAGTGCAATGACCAGAAACCTGAGTTAGCGGAGTGAGTGATGAAATGATCAGACAACTGAGCTAGCGGAGTGAGTAATGAAATGACCAGACAACCGAGTTAACGGGCTGAGTAATGTAGTGACCAGACAATTGAGTTAGTGGACTAAGTAATGAGATGACCAGGCAACTGAGTTAGCGGAGTGAGTAATGATCAGACAACTTAGTTATCGGACTGAGTAATGAAATGACCACGCAACTGAATTAGTGGATTGAGGAATGAAGTGACCAGACAACTGAGTTAGCGGAATGGGCAGTGCAATGACCAGACAACTGAGTTAGCGGACTGGGCAGTGCCATGACCACACAATTGAGTTAATGGACTGAGTAATATAGTGACCAGACAACTGGGTTAGCGGACTGAGTAATGAAGTGACCATACAACTGAGTTGGCGGACTGGGCAGTGCAATGACCACACAACTGAGTTAATGGACTGAGTAATATAGTGACCAGACAACTGGGTTAGCGGACTGAGTAATGAAATGACCAGGCAACTGTGTTAGCGGATTGAGTAATGAAGTGACCAGACAACTGAGTTGGCGGACTGGGCAGTGCAATGACCACATAACTGAGTTAATGGACTGAGTAATGAAATGACCAGACAACAAATTACCAGACTGAGTAGCTTAATGAAATGACCAGACAGCTGAGTTAGCGGACTGAGTAATTAAATGACCAGGCAAATAAGTTAACGGACTTAGCAACGAAATGATAAAGCACCTAATCGATTGACCAAGTAACTGACTCAGTAACATGCTAAATGAATAGCTGTGTAATTAAAGTGCTTGATTAGTCATTTAGCCCCAATGTTTTATATAAGTAATTAAGCTCACGATTCATTCCTACTCGGTAGTACTCATCTGAGTATATAAATCTTCTGGAATGCTACACTGCGTCATTCGTTTAACAGTTTCCGAGGTATTTGAAAGGATCGTAGTGCCTTCGTAAGCAGGATCAAGCAGTCCAAGAAGAGTAGCCACTACTCTTTTACGGTCGTTAGAAACGTTGGGAACTACTTACCCTACGACATAGCATAACATCACAGAAGACTTGCATATTCAGCATCGTGGCTGTGAGAACGTCAAATCTCTCACAGTCCTCAGTTCCCTGAATTCATGGCGCTAGTTACAGTTCACACTTGGACATCCTGTTTCTCCAACCCAGTCCATTCTAACGTTCCGTCGGCTGCACCCACACTGGTTTCAACCCACTATCACTTTCACCTGAACAGTGAACGTTTTAAAGCTCGACATTTTGCATTTAGTTTATATTTCTTTGCCGGTTACGTTTTCTTGGGTTACAAAAGCAACCAAAAGCAGCGATCAGTCCTGCAGTACAGACCTTCGCGATTATGTACTTTGCCAAGAAATTTACTAACCTAAAAAAAAAAAAAATTGAAAGTTCGTTACTGTACTCACAAAAATTCACCCTCAGTCTTTTCTATTCCTTCACAACCTATAATGTTACTTTTTCATAATCCATCCGTAGCAAAGTCGAACAAATTCTCTCTTTCCTTCAGTCTATCCCAAGCAAAATGTTGTGCAGAAGAAATGAAATACGAAAACCATTTTAGACCCCGACACAACTACTTCCGTTGACCAACCTGCAGGACTATTTGTACTGCACTGAACGTGTGCACGTGCGTGCTCTCTATGCAATCCAACTCAGACAGAATATCCTGACACTCTTTCTTGAACTTCAGTGATTCATGAATAATATCGAACAAACTGAAAGAAATAAGACGTGAGCGATATGGAAGCTATCTTTGTTATTGACGTAAAACCCCCGGACAAACACGTGCACCGATTAAGTTTACCGCCCTCTGTTACGTGACCCAATGCACTGTGGTATATACGCACAAACCTTTCGGGAAAAGAATGATTTTTCTACACTGAAGATACAGGCAACAGCTTACTCCGAAACGTTGGTACGTATTCACCAAACTACATGATATTCCATCCAGGAAGGACGCAATTTTGAAAATTACAAGCATCCGAAAACAGTCTCGTTTGCGTCTACAAGAGAAGGATTAAAGGATAATATTAAAATGAACCACAAAGCCGTGATACTGTAATTATTCATCCCGTGCAGCTTTATTATAACAGTTCGAATTAACCAACTACAGCTTTTATGGGTACAGCGCCCATATTAGACGCGTCTCGACGGAAGTTTACGCGAAGTAGACGTCATTAAATCAAAATGCATCTAATAAAAATGTCGTAATGAACGTGGAAGTTGGTTAAAGTAAACCACAACAAAGCAATTTCCATACCGAGTTTCACAAAACTCTATCACTGTATTGATAATAACTGTATCTGTAATAAAACACACGTGTATACCAAAAAGGGTCACGTGGTGTACAATAGTTCACTTTTACATAAACGTCAATGTCATTATAACACACTAGGTGCTGTGTACGATGCCGCTGTTATGCGACACGATAAACACCAGCCAGAGTGTTCTGGCAACCCCTTCCCCCAGGCCCATCTTGTAGGATGAGCAAATCATCTATTTACGCACATGTTTAAGAAGGAATTAAATTTTAAGGCTTGTAATATCCAGGCTGCTTCTGTAGTGAACATGCCACGCTGAAGCTAGATAACTTCTTTTTCTGTCTTGCGTTGGTACGGACATTCTTTATTTCCCATCACTTAACAAACAGCCAGGAGTGTGAATTCCGCCCTGCACTAACTTTAAGGCCCTCGTGCACGTCAAGATTTAAGATTACGACAGGGTGGCACAAATCCCGGGAGCCAGGTCTCCATGGCAACTAAATTTTGTACGCTGGCGACTAACACTGTACGACTTCAGTACGGAACTTACTGCATGCCACCCTTCTTGCGCTTGGAACTTTGAGGTGGCTAACAGTTTTCTGGAAAATTTGTGCGCCCTTGGATTACGGTCTCATGAATATGACACCGTGCAGTTTGGTACGTAGGTACCAACGTTTCAAAGGACCCTCCCCACCACACTACACTGCGTCAAGTCCAGGAGCGCCACGATCTGGCCACCCATCTCCGTTTCAAATTTATACGTCAGCAGTCCTTAGTGATATTTTCTGGGATAGGAATGCAACATAGGACAGACAACAAGAATAAGAGTGAGGGAATATATAAAGCACGAGGATGTGGGTATTATGCAGTAGAAGGGAAGGAATATAAAGAAGAAGTGAGCAGGAAGAGGTAGAGAAGAAAAACAAAATGTAGAAGAACTTATAAGACGAAGAACAAAAATAAGTTCCACACTTCTTATGTCATCTCCACATTTAAGGATACGGTTCTCCTTCGCCTGGATCTGACAAGGACACAGACTGCCAGGAGCCTAACCCGATTTCAGAGCGGATCACAGCTAAGAAGGCGGTTTTGAGGAGTAATACGCCCTAACATTGACCTTTTGCTTCTTGAAGAGTAAAATGGGCTGAATAACATTTAAATATGGTGAACAGCAATACTCCGTTAAGAATTTTACATATTTTAACTTTTTAGACACAATTTGTATAATACATTTTACGAGACAAATGATCCAATTTTATGTATCCCACTCTTGCAAACACAATTTGCACGTCACGCCCTTAGAGACAAACTGTTTAATTTGATGTATTCCATGGATGTAAACACGATGTGATCCCAAAGTGTGCATAGCATCTTGTGACACAATTGACAAAATAGGCCTGAGGATGACTAATCTATAATCGAAACATGTAGCCTTATAATTACCTTGAGTAATAAAGTGGTTGTGCTGAGGT
>Ga0136643_10016849_pt1 | contig 10995 bp, 10 predicted proteins | sample TergutLab28metaG_FD_96883 | JGI IMG/M metagenome (GOLD analysis project Ga0136643, IMG submission 96883) | Labiotermes labralis P1 segment gut microbial communities from Petit-Saut dam, French Guiana - Lab288 P1 (version 3) (version 3) | ecosystem: Host-associated > Arthropoda: Insects >... | reverse complement strand
TAGGGAAATAATCGCTGTTTGTTCTCAGATCCACACAAAACACATAAATACACTGTGTGGGCAGAACGTAGAATTGTTGAATGTTAAACTGGCGGTACATATACTGACCACTCGGCTTTGAAGGATTAATACACATTACACATAAATTCAGTCCGTACCGCGCAGTAAACACTATCTCTGCTATAAAAACCAGTTATTTAATGCTTTATAGGGAAATAATCGCTGGTTTTTTCCCTCACATCCACACACAACACATAAATACGCTGTGTGGACAGAACGTAGAATTGTTGAATGTTAAACTGGCTGTACGTATAGTGACCACTGGGCTTTGAAGGGTTAATGGTACAGGAAACCCAGACCTATTAGACAGCATTCACCAGCGGTCCAGTACGCCGGTCACAGTACATCATCACATGCAGAGACTGAAAACCCTGTTTCCATTTTGTGGATTATTTAACGACCCTGCCAGTGTCTCAAGAAAACAGAGTCACAGATCCAGTCACTGAGGAGTGCAGAACTGGGAACAGTGTGGAAGAAAGCGGTGGAGTCCCAATTGTGTTACTATCCCCGAATGTGCCTCTGGTACACCGGCAGAGACTAAGAGCGTCAAAACTGTTGCTCTCGTGCGTGCGTGTGCGTGCGTGCGTGGGTGTGTGTGTGTGCTGTAGAGGTTGGGAGGTGAGGAGAGCAGGGTGATGGAGTGCCTGCTGGAGTATGCAGCAGAGGGAACAAACTGAGCCTCTGGGCTAAATTTTGATAACACAGGGATAAAGGCTTCTTCGCGAAAAATTTGCAGTTAACTGTGAGAAGCATGCAGTTCAACATGGATTGTGAGTACCACCCGAACATCTGCCGTAGGACCATGGAATACCGACCATGTTGGAATGGTCGGTACGTCGCAGGCCACTTCACTTTGCGCGCACTTGGCGGAAATGCTGAAATAACGGAATACGAAGTCCGACTGATCTGGTGAAACGCAACGGTCTTCATGTTTATATCCTGCAGTGCATGTTCCGCGGTTGGCCGTTCGCTTCACCGAGACCAAATGAAATTACGACAACATCAAAAAACGGCGCCGAAAGATGGTACTATATTGTGGCCAACTACCTGGTCAAACCGCTCAAGACCAAACCGCAGCTTCGCTCGTTCTATCGGAATGTTTTCTGCTGTAAAGAGGCCGTGTTCAGTGCTTCCAGAGTGTTAGTGGTGTAACAATTATTGATATTTTGTTGATGGTATCTGCAAATTTCTACCAATAACGGTGCTGTTTCACCGAGAGATCTCCATAGAATGCAAGAGGAAGAACTGCGCAATGGATGGTACAATTCTGTGACGGCAGATCTGGTCTGACAGAATTACGAGCAGTTTGTCAGATCGGCCAGCCGTCATGATACGTGTTATCAGGATAACAGTACATGCAAACGAAGCGAACTTCAGCGAGGGGCATTCAGAAAATGTTCACAGCAGAGTTCAGTGGCAGTTCTGCTTGATGGGCCTACGGATGGAATAATAATGCAATGCAACACGCTTCTGAAGATCAGCGAGGGGATGTGCGGCGCTGAAATTGTCTGTATTAATTACACAAACTGTATTTACCATCAGCAGAAGCAGTTCCAGTGTGCAATCGACCCCCGTTCTGACACGTACGTCTTACATACGATTTACCCAGCGACTGAATATGTTAATGGAAGGCAGACGGTAGGCCGGGTAGCTCAGTCGGTATAGCGACTGACTACGGGCTGGACGGTCCGGGATCGAATCCCGGTGGGGACGAGATTTTTCGCCCGTCCAGACCAGCCCTGGGGCCCACCCAGCCTCCTGTAAAAAATGGGTACCGGGTCTTTCCCGGGGGTAAAGTACGGCCGGGGCGTGCTGCTGACCACTCACCCCCTTCTAGTGCCGCGGTCATGGAAGAGCAGAGCTATACCTCTACCCACACTCTGGGCCACACCGGGTCTGTAACGGGATTACACATGCTTAAGGCGGCCGGGCGGCGCCGCTGATCCTGTGGCGCTGTATTGTAGAGACGGGGATTCTCAAATGCTGACGTTGAATTCTGAATGGCCACGACACTAGTTTAGATCGACTGTTATACCATAAACAGTGGGGAATTTTGGGCGGGCAAATAGAAGCGACCGTAATGAAAACTGAATAAAATAATAAAAACGTAAAGGTACGGAAGTGTATATAACAAATAGCCACAATTCGCGCCGAGCGTTCGACTGGTTTCACATTTCGCCTTAAAGCCGTGGACAGGTGAAATGCCACCAAAGTTATGTGGATGCTACAGAAGTCCCAGGCGGGCGAATCTAAACATAAATATCCATTTATAGTTTTGCTAGCAACAGGAGAAGTTTCCTGCAAAACTGACTATACGCACTTACTGTCCAGCAACTTAGCCGCACTTTCACCTCTCAGTGGCTCTGGTGCCATGTTAAGTGTGGCTCCTTACATCCCTGGAGCCTTGCGTTAGTTAATTCACTGTCCCCAGCAAGCAGGCTGTTCGTGCAGCAGTGACACTGTGTGTTTCTCTTGAAACAGATACCTTTGGAGACTAACTGGGTGCCATGTACTGGGTCAACGAAACACAGAATCTAACAACAAATTGGTCTAACAACCATTTTAGGCAAAGCCCGACGTCCGAGCATTTGCAAAGCCACTCTTAAAATGTAAACGAATCTCCGTCCGGGGTGAGGGAAGGGCAACAATTTATTTGAAGGTTCTCAGGCTTCGCCCGCTCGTCCTTCTGGTAGGGAAATCTACAGCATTAACTGATTGGTTTTTATAACCGAGACAGTGAGTGTTTACTGCGCTGTGCGAGCCGAATCTTTAAAGAACCCTTCAGGTTAATCTTAGTCCTCTGCCCCTGTGCCATGGCAAAGACAGTCCAGGTCCTCTCTCCGCGAAGGCTCGGGTTCGAAGCCACTCCAGTCCACGTGGGATCTGCAGTGTACTAGTGGCACAGGGACAGGCTTTTCTCCTGTTACTGCTCACTCCCCTATCAGTACCATTCCACCAACGCTCCACGCTCATCTTCATCTGCACGACGTTCTTACCGAAGGGCAAATGAGCTAAGCATGGGAACCTTCTAAAAAGCAGTGCTCCTTCGGAAATCGGACAGCGTTTGAATAGCAAAGCACTTCCAATTAGTCTTAAAAGTTTGAACTGCAGACAGTCGCGTTTCCCTCTTCATCTATTCTGCTTACAGCAGCAAACAGCAGTGACAGGCTATGTGGAATAACGCTTGTAAATAAAAATTACTCTGGCAGCTGTTCCCTTTTACAGGACATTTCTTTTCATTGCCGCTGACCTTTCTACAAGCCGAGCGAGAAGGTCTCTCACTATACTCGATAATCTGTGCTCACTATCATTTTGTATTCGCCTGCAGAATTGGTATCTGGCCACACACGTAACAGGCGTGCCGGAGAAGTTACCGCATATGCACGGCGCTGAACAGCAATCACCACTTCACCGCGAATTCCAAACTCGCATGACCAAACTTTGACTAACCTTATACAGATTACCACAAATGGCTGAGTCTCGATGCTCGTGATTACCTTGGACCGATAAAACGGTCACGTACATCGGTATCCATTTTCAACGTAAAACGCCTATTTGGAGTCAACAGGAGTCGACCGGGAAATACCGGGGTCACAATATTACCGAGAGGCGACACTGGTGGCACGAGGCGGGCTCTAGCTTTTCTCCAGGGATAGCAGACGCGGATTATGGCCTCTCTCCACCCAAGACCGTCTGCGAGTGTGTACAGCCACATCCTACGAGAGGTGGCCCTGTTGCGCAGAACACAGCGTATCTGAAGGAGTGAACCTTGAAAAACAATCCCCAGTCCTACGTTGTGAGTGCCATGCCTATGGGATTAATGGCAGTGGGTGAGTCGGTCACTAACGGCACCCTCTGGGTTACCAGGCGACCTCCCAGATGTATCTAGCCTTACCCAAGCATACGGGCTCTGCTTGGTAGACCTTATATTTCCCCTGATCTCGTGGGATCGAGATTGAGAGTATTGTTGGAAAATTAGAGTTTAAAGGAGAGCTCCATAAAAGGTGACTCCAGCAAGGGGCAAGCGGGCAGGATCCATGTCTGCAGGGCGCAGGTAAGACTCCCATTTCCTGGGAACAACATTTTTCTCCTAGCAGAGTAAACTCAGAGCATCTTGAGGTACTGGCAGAGAAGGTCTTCAGGGTAGGCTGAATTGGATATGGTGAGTTCCATAGCATTTGTTCAAGCCAACCTGCCAACAGCATAGTTGCACCTAGGGTTCTAGGACAGTGATTGTTAAAGGAATAGACATGGCACTAATACAGGATGCGTGGTACCGCGGGGGGCCGTATTAGGGGCCTGAATATTCCAGGTTCTACCCTGTTCTCCGCGAGTGGAATAGAGAGACCAAGGGCTTGTATCGTTACGAAGAACGAGACTGCTTGGATGCCGCCAGGATTCTCTTGTATAATGAGGATGGGGCAGAACGACGGTTGCTTGTATGCTCCGCATGTCTGCCCTACGATTCCGAGGATCCTCCCACGCCAATAGAAATTGAGGAACTCGTACGATATTGTGAAAATGAAAACTTCTACCTAGTTGTGGGGTGCGACCCCAATACACACCGTAGTGTATGGGGCAGCAGTAACAGTAGAGGGGAGGCCCTGGTGGAATTTCTAAATTCTTCTAATTTTGAGAATCTAAATCAGGGAAATGAGCCCATCTTCTGCAGTGGCGGCAGGTTAGAGGTGAGTGATATTACCCTTGGATCCCTTGGGCTCCTAGAAAGCATTATAGAATGGGAGGTTTCATAACAGCCCTCCCTGTCGGATCATAGACATATTCTGTTCATTTTACGGGGCTCCGTACCGGTACGCTTAATCAGGAACCCTACGGGCACCAACTGGAGATCCTTTAAAGAGGACCTGGGGAAAGACTGGAGAGGAGCCCGAGATGAACATGAAAAACGAAGCTGGATTGGGACTTGCAATTCAATGGGTTCAGCAAGCCCTAATCCCAGCCTATGAGGATAATGGTCCTCTCAGACCTGTTAAAACAAGTAGGCAATCTCTGAAGTGGACTGTGGAGGTGGAATCCCTCAGAAGAGTGAGACGGCTCTTTAATAAGTGCCGATCAGGTAAGATTCCGCACAGTTGGGAACCCTATAGACAGGCTCAACGGAAATATACAAAGGAAGGAAGGAAGGCTTCTAAGAATGTTTGGAGGACCTTCTGTAGTTCCATTAATGACCTACCTAGGTCAGCTAGGTTACACAGGGCTCTTTCTAGGGACCCTGAGATTAAGCCGGGATCTTTGGTGTCTCCTTCGGGTATGGGTACGCAGTCCGAAGGGGAAAACTTAGAGCTCTTGCTAACTACACATTTTCCCAATTTGGAGGTTACACAGGAGTTAGCGGCCCCTACGGCCGCCCTCCTGGCTAGACGTTCCGACTGGAGGCTGGCTGCGAGAGTGGTCACCTACAGAATGGTAGAATGGGTTATATTTTCTTTTTTTATATTATAATTAGTACCGTCAATACACAACATCTATAAAAACCAGATACTTAATTACAACTGGGTTATTCTTGGCGACATGTTTCGGTCGTAAAACAGCCATCCTCAGGCCAACTTAGAACAATGTTGTTCAGGTACGGTCAAAATTGTTATCCAATGGGATCCCATTGTTTACATTAAAACTTGATACATTGTGAAATTCTTGGTTATGAATAAAACATTTAAAACAGTGCGGTAAAATGATAAATATTCCAAATGTTTTTGTAGGGGCCTCACGGAACTCACTATAGATGGTGGTGTGAACGTGTGTCGTTATCACAGTGGATGAGTGCTAACTAACACTTATAACTCCCTTGTGTGCACGCACAAATTTTACATTTGTGTGACTGATATCTGTTCGTTGTTATATTCACCATCCCACTGGATAACAATTTTGATTGTACCTGAACAACATTGTTCTAAGTTGGCCTGAGGATGGCCGTTTAACGGCCGAAACATGTCGCCAAGAATAACCCAGTTGTAATTAAGCATCTGGTTTTTATAGATGTTGTGTATTGACGGTACTAATTGTAATATATATTGATGATACACAACGGGATGGCCCCATTCAATTTTATAGATCCTTCTGCCCCATATAAAAAGTCCTGGAGTGGAGGGTATAATCCCGGACTTGTTGCAAGAGGGACGGGAGGCTGTCATTCCATACCTGGTCAGAATATTTCGTGCTTGACTGTCTATTGGCTATGTACCAGTCATATGACGACAGGTTAAGGTAGTGTTTATACCTAAGCCCGGTAGGAATTCCTACAGCAGACCTACAGACTGCAGGCCTATCAGGCTCACATCGTTTCTTCTTAAAACCATGGCGAGGCCGGTGGATAGGTATCTAGGAGACGAAGCACTGGCCCTAATGCCACTGCATCCTAACCAACATGCTTACCAGGCTGGGAAATCGGTGGAAACTGCACTTCATCGTTGTACCGGTTGAGAAGCCGCCTGACCAGCAAGAGACAGCCTTGGGTGTTTTCTTAGATACAGAAGGGGCATTTAACAATACGTGCTATGATACCACGTGTGTCGCTCTTGTCAGGCATGGTAGCGAATACACCATTGTGCGGTGGATTAGGGCCACCCTGGAGGGCCGCGTGGCTGTGGCGACCCTCAATGGATTTTCCATGAGGCTTGCGATATCCAGGGGCCACACGCAGGAGAGGGGGTGCTGTCAACACTTCTATGGTGCCTGGTGGCAGATGACCTATTGGCCAGGCTCAGTGGAAATGGGGTATTCATTCAAGGATACGCAGATGACCCATGTCTTCTCGCGGTGGGTAAATTCCCAAACACGGTATCAGTACTCATACAGTGGGCCCTCCTGACCGTAGAGACATGGTGCAACGAGGTCAGACTGTTGGTTAATCCTGTTACGACTGGACTCGTAGCATTTACTAGGAAAAGGAAACTCACGGGTTTCTTTGAAACACAATTCTTTGGAATTAAATTAAGTCTCTCGGGGTCGGTCAAGTATCTGGGAGTTATTCTGGATTTTCGGTTGACCTGGAGACAGCATGTGGATGTCACGATGAGGAAGGCTCACAGTTTGTTGTGGCCCTGTAGGAGGGCGTGCGGGGCGAGGTGGGGCCTGATATCCCAGGTGGTCCACTGGCTCTATGTCGCCATCGTTCGTCCGACCATCTCCTTTGCATCCTTAGTATGGTGGCCTGGCTGCCAAACGGCTAGTGCCAAGAAGAAGCTAAGCAAAGTACACAAAGACTGGCATACTTATGGATAACGGGGGCGATTCGTACGACTCCTACTGCTGCTATGGAGGCACTCGCTGGCCTCCCTCTGCTGGATCTAGTGATACAGGGGGAGGCGAGGTCGGCGGCACATCGCCTCTGGAGTTTGGGGGTGTTGGTCTTACCGTCACCCCAATCAAGGACATAGTTACACATTGACGCGGCTTCAGAAGTCCGATCCCATATTTAATACGGGGGTCGACGTTGTGCAGTCAGTCTTTAATCTCGAACCCACATATAGGGTCACTTTTATCTAAAGAGGAATAGACCAGAGGCCACGGGACTCCTCATGCGGTTAGAGGGCTCGTCTGGTTTACAGATGGGTCTAGGACTGCGGAGGAGACTGGGGCTGGGGTCTATGGGCAATCTGCAGACAGAGGTCTCAGCATCTCTCTAGGAAAACATGCTACAGTCTTCCAGGCTGAGGTATATGTGATATTAGCCTCTGTTCATGAAACTGAAACTAAGGACCGGCCAGAGAAACATGTTAGTATTTGCTCTGATAGTCAGGCGGCTCTGAAAGCGCTTCAGGCTGCCAAATAACGTCTCCTTTAGTACGACAGTGCCAGAAGGCGTTGAATGATATCTCTACCCGACACGCTGTGGGGCCTTATTGGGTCCCTGGACATGCCGGAGTGAGAGGAAATGAAATCGCCAAGCTCGCAAAGGACGGTTCTGTTCAACGGTTTGTTGGACCAGAGCCTTTCTTGGGGGTCTCTAGGCAAGATACAAGAAGAAAGATGAAACGCTAGCTGCAAAAACAGCCTCCGGTATTGTGGTGGTCTTTGTAGTACACAGAGACAGGCTCGAGAATTGATCTCTGGCCCAGACCTGGCTACAAGGGTCCGATTATTGTCCTTTAATAGGACACAATCCAGGATTGTTATTGGCCTGCTTACTGGACATAACACCTTGAGAAGACATTTATATATAATGGGGCTGAGTAATAATCACATTTGTATAAAATGCGATATTCTGGAGGAGACTTCAGTCCACATTTTGTGTGAGTGTGAGGCCTTAGCCTCACTCAGACATACGTATCCAGGTTCCTTCTTTTTGGACTCGGACGATATTAGGAAACTAAGAAAAGTGCTCCTTTAAATTAGTATAGAACATGGGGCACAAAGGGCCTGTTTTAAGGCCTAGGTGCATCGGGCCCGGAAGGGCTCGAACCCAAACACCATTCGATTCAATTCAAACGCTTATTTGGTTCAAATTATGATATATCAGTAATAAAAGAATCTTACAGCTACAAAAAGCTTAAAAACCTTGACAGTTAATTTTCAATAAAACTCCAAACATGTTCTGGAAGCATTAAACACAGCAAATTATTGAATGGGCGTTTCATTCCACAAAGGAATAAACCTCACTTAATGAAAGACAAAACTTAGCTGAGCTGAGAGTGGTCTGTTCAATACCGGGAGAGTGGTAGAAGCCGAAGCCAACTTATCAGCCACGCAGTTTCATCACGATTCCTTGGAACCAGTCACGAAATGTAGAAACAGTGTTATCCAAATTGGTGATCACTACAGGTCAAAATCCGAACACCGACTCCACGAACAACGCAGTCCTACTGTGCTCATACATATGATGTAGCCTACTTGTTATAAAGGTTTATCAAATTGTTTACTACAGTTAACCTACAATTTGCTTTTAAATCCACTGGCTGACTGGATGACATACAACAACTACAGCAACGGCGAAAAAAACGCAACCAGATTCCATAGCTGTCGACAGGCGTGGATCAAAATAAGAAACAGGATTAACTCGAAACTGTAAACCCCAGCAGGCTTATTTTAACAGTAAGGAACTCCGCTTTTATCCGAAGAACTGGAAAAACTTTTAATACTTTAAGGAAATACACATTTACTGCACTTTAATATTTCAATACATAATCTTGATTTTTATCCAGTTTGGCGTATACAACACTAATTTTTGTAAAGTTGAGATTCCAGCTACCCGAAAAAATGTCATTCTAATTGGTTATATTTACATTATTTCTTTGCGTATTTTTTGCATCGCCTGATTGTGGCTTTACAAGAGCCGAAACACGCAGCAAGCAATGAACGTGACATATATGTATCTGTGACCGCCGGTCTGCAATGCTGTGCTGACAGTCACATCTCAGGGCCGTCATCCAGCAAGCCCCTTGTCTCTCCCAGTCTAATGCTAACAGCTACATACAATTTAGGTCTCTCTCTGATGACCTTATGTATTCATATTTGACGGCCAGAAGAAACACAAATACCTCACTACCTTCAGTCGATAAACAAGCACATTACCACAGTCAAATTTGCCACTAGCTCCTCGCTGTCACACTGTCCTAACATTTCACAGAACTTTAACCTCCCACTCGCCCTCTGACACATTCCGAAGTCTCCAATGTGACATTCAAACAACGCGACATGTCTGTACAATTAATATGACGCTGATAGTGACCTAGAAACAGGAGCGCGACGGTCTACAGGGCTGTAGGGTTAACATGATGACGTCACAGTCAACAGCGTGAGCTCATCTAGTGTATCAATGAACATTAATCCTTCAAAGACGAAGATTAACCTAAAGATACAGCCCGTACAGCACAGTAAATACACTCCGTCTGGGTTATAAATATTAATCTTGACCACATAAAGATCCAGACCGTACCGCGCAGTAAACACTCTCCGTCTCGGTTATAAATATTAATCTGGACCACATGAAGATTCAGTCCGTACCGCGTAGTAAACACTGTCTCGATTATATTAATCTGGGCCACATAAACATTCAGTCCGTACCGCGCAGTAAACACTCTCCGTCTCGGTTATAAATATTCATCTGGACCACGTGAAGATTCAGTCCGTACCGCGTAGTAAACACTGTCTCGATTATATTAATCTGGACCACATAAACATTCAGTCTGTACCGCGCAGTAAACAATCTCCGTCTCGGTTATAAATATTAATCTGGATCATATGAAGATTCAGTCCGTACCGCGTAGTAAACACTCCGTCTCGATTATAAATATTAATCTGGACCACATAAACATTCAGTCCGTATCGTGCAGTAAACACTCTCCGTCTCGGTTATAAAAACCAGTCAGTTAATGTTGTATAGACAAATAATCGCTGTTTGTTCTGAGATCCACACAAAACAAACTCACTGTGTGTGGCAGAACGCAGAAATGTTTAGTTGCACCTGCAGGACAGTACAGTTACAGCCCTATGCATCGCTATCGGTGTTGCCGGAGGGCGCTTCGATGCACACACAGTAAGCCTACTGTCTGAACACGACCAGCCTGCAACGACATCGCTACAGCTTGGAGCGACGTTACGTTCACAACATTGTGTCTCAAAGACTCAGAACGTTCTGCCATTTCTCCACTGTCAGGTTGTATTATTACACTGTACTCAGAATATACAGATACAGTAACTTTCAGTAAATTATCACTCACTGCATATAGCGCAGCACATATTCAGAAGCTACCGGTTCATCCACCAGTCAACAAACGCTCCGCATTTTATGGAAACCGAATGTTCATTACTGTGTTCACAAGAGACCGACACTTGTCTCTATCGTCGACCAAATCAATCTAGTTCACACCCTCCGATCCTATCACTTTACGATCAAATTTAGTAATATTCTCACAAAACCCCCCTATCTTACAAGCGGCTTCTTGCCTTCAAGTTTCCCCCCCCCCCCCCCCCCCT
>Ga0136643_10016848_pt1 | contig 10996 bp, 6 predicted proteins | sample TergutLab28metaG_FD_96883 | JGI IMG/M metagenome (GOLD analysis project Ga0136643, IMG submission 96883) | Labiotermes labralis P1 segment gut microbial communities from Petit-Saut dam, French Guiana - Lab288 P1 (version 3) (version 3) | ecosystem: Host-associated > Arthropoda: Insects >... | reverse complement strand
ATGGGGGGTCTCTCAACAAAAAATATTTTTTTATCTATTTTTATATCGCGGATGTTTTGTGTGTGTGGTGTTTCTCTCAGAATATATATATATATATATATATATATATATATATATATATATATATATAGATATCACCGTTTCTAAATAGCTACGCTGAAATGGAAGCAGAAAACTCCTTCAAAACGTAGGTACTCGCACATGAGTCTACACGGGTGAGATATTCATTCTGCATTCTGTAGTGCAGTGGCGATACCGTGTAGGTGTGTTGTGTATGACCAACGTTAGAGAGGTCTTCACTGTGTTCCTTCTGGATCTGAGTGACTGGGCGAAGACCCCCTGTTGCTACACAGTTGAGTTTTACAGAAAGCGCAACCGTGAACCCTAGGGCTCGCTTGACGGAAGCAGCCTTACACTGTTCCGTTTCTCCGTTTGGAAAGTTGGGATCAAAACGCGAGGGACCGTAACGCACCTGAAGCTGCTACCACAATCGTTTACCTGGAGACAATGAAGAAAGTCGCAAAGATTTTTAGTCTTGTACTGCCAACATGAGAATTTAAACCCAAGCTCTTCCCCGCTCCTAAGCAATCGCATCGCCTCCCCAAAGGGAACACGTGTTGAAGTACGATGTGGCATATGTCACTGCAGATTTGTGTACACAGCTGTGATGAATGTATGTGCTTGTTTTCGTGTTGTACGTATCGCTGAGGAACCATACAACAGTGTCTGCTGAAATGAATTTTGACCTTTCACAATATGAGAGCGTCCGTTTCGTTTGATTAGAACTGTCCGTGAAGAAACTGTGATTTGAAATTTCATAATTAATCCATGTTCGATCACTCTGACAAGGTCTATCCCCCCCCCCCCAACGCGAATTATCTATTCCTAAAATCCAATTTTGTGTACCAGGGCCTACTTTTATCGTTTTGTGACCAGTGCGAAATGCTGTCTGTTCGTATCAATTTTATTGGGTAACAACTCAAAATTGTTTGTTAAGCATAATTTCCTTGCAAATATTCGTTTACACTAAATGTTTATTATATATCAACATATGCACAAATAAGTAGTGTATTTTTTTTATTAAAACTATTCCGACATGTTTCGGTGTTAATCCACCATCTTCAGGGAGTTTACAAGTTGTGTCAGCTAAAGTTACGAGTTACTGAATTGACAAAGTGCAATATAATAGTGTGTTAAGTGAAGAATAAAAAACCAACAAGATGCCACTTATTATCTTATTGTACTTCTTATAGGTTCAACATGTTTCGGGCATTACTATGCCCATCATCAGGTGATCGCGACTATAATGTTGATTACCACGTTGGTCGTTTCGTTTTTGGTTTGCTGTATGTTGGAGGTTAGGTGCGGTCAGGCTGGAGTAGTGTCCGGGCAGCAGCCCGGACACTACTGGGCATAGTAATGCCCGAAACATGTTGAACCTATAAGAAGTACAATAAGATAATATGTGGCATCTAGTTGGTTTTTTATTCTTCAGTTATCACAATGATGCATGGTCCAATAAACATCAGATAGTAATGTGTTGTTGTGATGAAATCTTGGTAAATGTGAATGCATATGTAATTCCTGGTTAGGTGTGTGTTTGTGTGGTGCGGAGATTTTATCGTAACACACCACTATATTGTATTTTATCATATTAATAATTCATAATTTTAGCTAATCCAACTTGTAAACTCCCTGAAGATGGTGCATTTACACCGAAACATGTCGGAGTAATTTTAAAATAAATTTACACTACTTATTTTTGCACATGTTGGTATGCACTAAACATTTATTACCAATATGCACGGTATGAACATAAAAGTATTCGTTTACACGTTCATTCATGGAGGTTAAGAATGAGCAGGTTTGTACGTCTACTCCCTTTGTGCGCCTTCGTGGTGCGCACGGTGGTAACTTTATCTTCTGCATTGCACCTTGTACTGTACGTGTTCACTCACCATACTTCATAGCTGTGAATGGGTACGCCTAGAAAGAAGCGTTCATTGACTACTTGAGAGCACTTTTCCAGAATGTTTTAAGATGAATGAGTTGCAAACTGTGGCCTGCGAGTAGACTGCAGCCCTTGAGACGGAACTGATATTCCACGAATAATTTTAAGTACGCAACAAACAGTCAGCACTCCACTAATTCCAAAATCTTCGGCCTTCTGTGGGGGGGGGGGGTGCGTTTTCGAAAGTCGTCTGTCCCTAGCTTAAGATTATTACGGACTCGTGAATTATTTAAAAATGTTTACCCTACTGCAGATTTTATTTATCTTCTAACGCGATCTAAATATGATCATGAATGGCGGAAAGCGAAGGATTTTGAATTAGGTGGTCTTCGCCCCTCCCAAAACAATGTTACGTAGTTTCGGTAACTGAGGAAACTCACGAAAAATCACGAATTTTCCGAAAGCCTGTCCGGTTTTCTAACCAAATACCTCCACAACAAATGTCAGCAACTTTACTGCTGCAGTAATCCGCTCGATCCACAGATTGACTGAGGACTTTTTATAAGCCTGTCTCTTCTTTGAACAATGACTCAAGTGTTATTTTGAACACTTTAAGTTCATTAGAGTTAATTATGTGTCTGAGCTTTAACACCTTACTGTTTCTTGTTGTTAGGAACAACTGTGCACGTAGCTTTTTCACTGTCCCTCGTTTATATCAGTTCTTGCATTCTGCTGTCGTCTTGATTCACAAAAATATGCATTTATGGGTTGATTCCTCTGAAAATGCCGTACATGAACCAACGTGAAGCACTTTAATTCGATGCTGCTTTTGGCAGTGACGGGTGGTATCACTGCTAGAAACAATCAACGGCGTACAATGGATACAACTGAAAAATAAATAATATTGGTTGCACAGAACTCGCTTCCTCTGTTGTTCATTTGTTTATTTTACATCCTTTGTTCTTATTTTCAGCAAACCAGCCATGAACTATGATTCTGTGCGTGTTTCAAATCGCTAGAGATGGGATGAAAATAATAAATCATAAGCTGCACTTTCGCTGTAGGTTTGCTGAACAGAATTTTCGTGAATTTTTATAAACTTTTTTAAATGAAATGTATAATTCTTCTTGCTTCAGTTTTTCAATTCCGCTTCTGAAATCACCCCACTGATAGCAAAAACTACGATTTCAGTTCGTACCTCAACACGCCACTTAATTACAGTGTAAAACATTGCATTGTTTTGAAAATTTCGGTCCTTCTATGGACAAAGTTATGATTTTGCCTAGAACGTCAGGTGTTTTGCCCCCATGTTGATATTGATATATTTGTTAACTGCAATTGGGTTGACACCCGGTGGCAGTAGTACAATACACATTTATACACAAACAATACATAGAACAACACAATGAACAACTTTGGTTGAAAGGCTTTCTGGGATTCGAACCCAGAATGAACTAACTGTGTAAAAATTATCATCTAATGGGAACTGTGCGGGCCGTGTCCCGTCTTTGATAGTTATACCCTGGCATTTGCCTTACAACTGAGGAAAAAGTACGGAAAATCTCAGTCAGGGTAGTGCCAAGAGTGGGACTCGAACTAACGTAGTGCGTTTCCGAACAGTATTGCTATCACGCCTTAACTGTCTCGGTTACGCCTGTTCTTAATTAGAATTCTGGGATGCTACTGCTGTTCGTAATTATCCTGATATTTCTCAGTCACAGCTATACAGTTTCGACGGTTGACATGTTATCCACTAAGCTGAACCTTAAATTTCACGAATAAGCCTTTAGTCGGTCGGTTCGGTAAAGGTCTGGGACGGTCCTGGTTACTTTTTTTTGGCGTTGTGACACCATTCATTCTTCATCTTTGGATACCAACGTTTTGGTGGAGGATGCTCCCTCCATCATCAGGTTGAAGTTGAGTGAATTATATAGGACGGTTTAAAGAGAGTTCCGGTGCGGAATACCATTCCAGCCAATGGGAACGGCGAACCATATTCAGTATGCTAGCCACCTTGCGTGGAGTTCCTGCAGTCTGCAGTATAACACATGCGCTCTCTATTCACTTGGGGACCCTGAAGATGTAGGTGGTACGTTCTTCCGAAAATGTTTACCCGTAAGACTATACGACGTCACATCCTAGCAAACCAGAATAAACACAACCGTGAAATCCTCGAACCTTACATTTGTGGCACTTGGTAATGTACTGTCCATAGTTGGAGGGAGGCTTCATTTACCTACTTTAAACAAAATCCTCCCGTGAAGGCGGGAATAGAGGCCACATCCCGAAACGTCGTGTACATAAAATATGACTCAGACAGTGGTAAGTGTCTTCTTCAGGTTAGAAGACGTACGCAGAGCGGTCCATCGAAACGCCGGTAAATCTGTACAAGACTACTCGGAGTCATATCGCGGTAGTGTCACAGTTACCCAGTATCTCTCTATTCTAAGCTGTAACAGAGAAGACTGCACTGTGTGCATGTACACTCAGCACTGTTGATTATTGTACTGACCCATGAGCTATAAAGGATTTCCCTCACATCGATTGCGAATGTATCATCAGTCACTACTGGACAAGAGTTCGCGTGACTTGTATCACATGTGGGACAAGTGAAGCACGCTGGACTCCCGCCGCCGTGACATGCATAGTTTGGCCCACTGCTGAGGCATTTTGAAACGTAACACTGCAAAATTCCTGTCGAAATTTAAAATCCGTCCTCATTACCGAGATACTTGTTTTGCTACGGCATGGAAATGCGAGTGTCCGAGTTAAGCACCCGATCCCATGCACATGGATATTCCTTAATGATTTTTCGTTTCCTCCAGTCTTTCAAATGAGTTTGTGTTTACTAATGTAGAGGTGTGTTCGTTTCTTGGCTTACTTAACGACGTTCGTCTGCAATATTGGAAGAATTGATGGTTATAAAGCACACGCGCGGAGTTCAATACTACAATTTTCCCTAGAAGTACCAACACATTATTCGGTATGGCAGACAGTGTTCCTTGACCACTTCTCCCACTATCCACTATCGACGTAATCAAAGATAACATGTATGGCACAGAACGAAAGGAGACATACAATATTTGAGGTTTAAACCAGTGACGTAATGCCGAATAGCAGGTTGATTATAGCGGAATGAATTCCACAAAGTCTCCAGTCTCAAGCGCAGGTAATGTAAGCTATCCGAGGCTGATGACACAAATCGGAAAAGTGTGGGACGTCATGTGAACGTAGATCAGTGTTTCTCTGCAGCCGGAGCGGTGGAGATGCCAGTATTCTTCTGCCCATGTATCAGCTGCATTCACGTCACTGAGGTAGGTGGGCCGTCAACTTTCTGAGACTCGCGCTGAAGGTTGTCATGCAAGATAATGGGGGTAATCCTGCTGTACGCAAAAATGTATTGGTAAGGATGCGATATGATACAGTTGTGACTTATTTTCCGATGCCTTACCGAAGTGCTTGCGAAAAAGAATCTATAAAACAACGAAAAACGGAATGCTTTTACCCAAAATTATAGCAGGTGACAGGGATAAATAAAAGAATCGAGAAAAGGGTTCTTACTGAATAATGTAGGTGGGCGGCATTGCGCATGGGTAAATACAATAATATCGGTGGTTAGGTGATTCGTGCCCTATAAACATAGGCATGTAAATAAATGTCGTCATGAAATGGATTTCACACAGGGATTTGTGTTTGTATTTCGCCCTGAAGAAAGAACTTACATCGGGGATGTTTGGAGGCAAGTGCTGAGAAGAATATGGGGTCCTAAGAGGAAGGCATATGCAGAATAAATAAATTTATTCTGTTCATTTGGTCTCTTAACCAGAGACGAGAAGCGTGTGTCAGTGTTAGTTATAAAGCCTGAAATTCAGTTACGACTTGGAAGACAAAGACTGATATTTCTCATGACACAGCAATTTGTCGTAACTTACACAATTCCTCAAAAATATTTTCGCGTTACTGGACAGCTGGGTTACAAACACGTCGTCTGTCAAAATGCTGTGTCCACAAAAAAAATTGCTACTTATATTTTCGTAAAAACAAACTATGCTTACATTTGGCCTGTTAAGCATCTGTCAAGTTTTTTCTTTCTCCTGCAAAATTTTTGCCCGTGTGTTACGACAGACTGCTGTTTAATGAGCGATATGTGAGCGTAACTTAAATCTTGGAGGAGTATGATGTGTGATATGATATGGAGAGAGCCGGTTCATCTGTATCAAAACAGGGAACGGTGGCGGGATGTTGGTGACACTGCAGTAAACTTTTGTGTTCAGCTAATTCCGTAGACAGATGAATGACTTATAAGAAAACCAACGAGATGCACTAATTTGTCAAATTTATTTTTGGAATAGAACTCTACATATTTCGGAGAGTTCCTCTGTCCATCATCAGGAGTCTAGCACTGTACACACAGCAATACATACAGGTTATGCCTATTGCTGTGTGTTCAGTGCTACACTCCTGATGAGGGACAGAGATGCTGTCCGAAACATGTAGAGTTTTATTCCAAAAATAAATTTGAGAAATTAGTGCATCTCGTTGGTTTTATTATAAGAAAATATCACGATGCACGGTCACCTGAATGTCAAAGATGAATGACTGTTAAATCAAGAAAACTCGTGTTCCAGGTAGTCAGTTAATTTCTTTGCCCCTATATAAATCCTTATAAAATAAATTAAATTACTGAAATCTGAATTGTGATTGACAGCCTGTCAGAATCCGTGAGTCGACTGTAGGCTGTCCTAATATCTCGTTAATCCACTCTGACTCAAACTTGACGGACTTGCCGCGTGTGAAAGCGCTTGGAATCTCCTGAAAGGAGCCAACAGCCGTTACTGCCTGGAGTGTTGTGTGAATGTGTACTGCACATAAAGTTGTTGATCTAAATCTTATGATTTCTTCAGCAATTCTCTTCGTATTGCCCAAGTTATGTTGTTTTTCTAGATTTGTCCAAGTACGGTGGAAGTCTCATTTTAAACCCTTGAAGAATTGCGTTCATCTAAAGGTCGAATTGTCTGTGAAGATAATTCTTCCTAAACACTTAGATCTTTGAAGATGAGACCACTATGTTGCCACGGCACGTCGGGAACCGATTTCTAGAGCCGCGCCGTCTTATCCCAGAAGAATGAAAACCGCGTCTGCACTGCGGTGGAAGGATTTGCTTGTGTGTGTGTGTGTGTGTGTGTGTGTGTGTATTACAGGCTCTAATTTCGTGAAACTGTGTGTTTGCGATTTCGACTTTTCATCCCTTTTCACTTTCGTTGTTTCAACCTTTCGTGGCTGATGCCGATGAATCGGGATGAGACTACACGGCAGGTGATTCGGCTTCCCCCACTGTTCTTCTATTGTGCAAATCACTGCGAGCTCAATCACGCTCTGTCACTGAGGAGATTGCTCTCGTGTTTTATAAAATAAGCCCCCCCCCACCCGAAAAGCGGATGCTTGTGTTCTCTGTCAGGTCAGTCCTTGTGGGTTTTGTGGCGGACACTGTGGCGGTGAGACAGGTTGTTCTCCGAGTACATTGGTTTTCCTCGGCCTATCATTCCACTAAAGTTCGTGCTACGTCATATATCACCGACGCTATATATATATATATGTGTGTGTGTGTGTGTGTGTGTGTGTGTGTGTGTGTATGATTGTAAGAAGTGACAGCGTAGTTAAAATAAGGCATGTCGGAAATGAAGGGTGTTGTAGAGAAATTACGCAGATGTCAACGAGCACAAGATTTGAACTCATCGTCGTCTTAGAAATTGCCTCAGTACGGATCGGCCAAGAACGAAAGACGAGTTGCCGCCAGAGAAGGCGACTTACTGTTAATTATAAACAGACCGGTACATGAGGCCCACCATCGCAGAACTGTGTCCACACTGGGCGACACTGTGTGCTGCTGAGGGTCAAGTCAGTGTTCTCTTGTCAAGTGTTATTAACATCAGAGCAAAGTCCTTTTGAATGAGAAACTATGCAGTGGATACTGGCGTTGAGCGCTGTTCAGGCCTGGTGAAGTTTGGTTCAGTCTATTTTAGTCTATACATGTTACACACAACACTGGTACTGACATGCAGTGAACGCCCCCCCCCCCTTTCCCACCCTACCGCCCAGTGCGCTGTCCAAACAATAAATTCTAATATTGTAAATATTAAACATGCGAACTATAGTCACGTAAATCACCTTCTGGTGTCGTTGCTAGAAATATTTAGTGGCTGCATGGGAGTGTGTGTCGTGGATGTATATATGGCAGGGGGACGTAAACTGTGCACTTTTTCCATTTGATGGATTTCAAAGTACTCGTCCCTGGAGCTCCTGTAAATTTTCTGCCGTGTAGCCACTCCTGTAGAGCAGCAATCAGACGCTTATGTTACGCAACTTAATTTACTGCCCGGCACACTGCAGCCGTATATATTCACAGAAAAGAGGGAGAACACCAATAAAAACATTCCTTGCGTTTAGAAGCACTCAGCTTTTGGATTTTGTCCATCGCCCAGTCATTAAAAGTAGCTCAGCTTTACAAGCACAACTGAGTAGATGCCTCTCTACCTTTTGACCTGAGGACGCAAGGGGATCCGATTTCCGAAACGTTAGTTTCAATTTTTGTATTTTAAAACACTGTAGCGGTACAAGAGCACAAAGCTGAGTGCTTACAAATCTGATACCCCAGCGTCAGAAACGTATATAATTGAATACGCTGCCCTGTTAATCAAAAGAAGTAAGAGAAGCCTGCGGCAACAGAAGCCAAAGGTGCACAGACATCAAAGCCAGACATTATGCACGACATTAAGTCGACGGTTCTGCATCTACCTCCCCATCCTCACTGCCCACCTCCCGAAGATGTATAGTCGTGCTAAGCTCACGTTTTACAACGGCTTAGGCTATTTCTCAGGGGGTTACCACCTACAGAATTTTAGTCATTCCTTGGGTCCCTCATCCTGGCCTTATACTATTCCATTGTACATCCAAAACACAACTTTACCCGCAGAATCTGTATAAATCATAGAGTTTCTCGTAATATAATATCCTATAATGGTCACTTGGTCCAAGCTTCTAAGGTGCATTGTTTCCCTTCCTCTTCAGACGCTTACATTACATTACATTCTTTCCACAAAGTGACGGACCATGTTTCATAACCATGCAAGACGACTGTTGAAGGCATTTCTTTGTATACACTGACAGACAATACGTAACTGTAGGTCCATGTTGCAATATGTTTATGCGTTTGTCATTTTGAGAAGCTCATAATTTGAGCCCTGCTTTTGCCCGTCGCTGGTTCCAGACACAAATCAACGCCCACACATTCGCTACTGCAGTATGCTGCAAGATCATGGTTACAGCTAAACCTTCTTTTCAGATTAGGATTTCAATTTATGTTCCGTCATGCCTACTGTTAACTTCAACCGTCTCTCACCGCTTACATTTCTAGACACAGTACACACCGATAATGCTCCAACATTGATTTTCGGTTTGCCAGAATGCACACGCCACTCGCAAACAATACACACATCTAGCAGGACCATGCGGTCTCTACGGATTATTTCATGAATATAGATACTAGAAGCGAGGTAAGATAAACTGCTTCTGGAGCTGTGACGGGAATAAACCTCCATTAGTAGCTCAGCAACACGCAGATGATAATTGATTACCACCGCATCTATTAACATCAAGATCTACTGCGATCAGTGCTTGGAATTCCTTCGTCATGCAAATTCCCCAGTTCTGTGGTGGGGACAGAAACATCGCACATGGAGCCACTCGCTTATCGGCCCCACATTATCATGCTTCCCTGGTTGTGTCTTCTTACATGGTGCACAGGAAGCCTTGCCGTGTCATTTAATTTCACCGAGCCGTATTTTGCGCAACTCACCTCCCGCTGCCACAACACCCAAGTCACGCAAAGTCAACCGCACAATCCTTTCGCGAATTGCTACTGTAGGTTTGAACAGTTCAGCTGGTCGCCGGCGTATAACCACAGAGGCCCAGGTTCGGTCCTACGGCAGTCCACGTGATATTTATGGTGGGAAGAGTGGCACTGGGATAGGATTCTCTCCGAATTCTTCTGCTTGCACTGCCAATCTCCATTCCACCAGTATTTCACATTTATTCATATGTCATCCCGTGGATGGACAATTGGCCTAGTACAGAACGAGGTAGGCCTAAGTAAAGTTTTCCCCTGTCAATGCCATAAAGGCGTAAGGGGGGCAAAGTTACAGATCCACTCATTCTTAACCTCAGTGCTATAGAATCCAGGACATGACTGACATCAGTAGGAAGGCCATATAAAAGATAGTATGTGATTTATATGGTCGTCTCCTACAGCCAGTAGTCATTACTTGCACCCTGTCTTCCTCTAGGAAAGGAGGAGGGCAGGTTTGTCCCCCGTGACTCCTGTGCCAGCACACCGATTTTCACCAAAATTGATATAAACTTTATACCACTGGAGGTCATCCAATCGACGTACTGTCTAATTACGTCACAAGGCTCAAACGCGAATTGCGAAATAATGATATCAGAGCCACTTATTTTAGGGCACTGATATGGTGGTGTACGGTAATAGACTGGGAAAATATGTAACGCTTGTGACGATTTTTTGTTTAAAGTAAAATGTGGCGGTGGTGGGGAGATTATATTCAACTTTTGGTTGGACGGCAGTAATTGCCTTTCATCTGGAATCAGACATGTGAAGTGTAGCATGGTGATGGATCGTAAACGTTAAGTGTGCTTTCAGCGCGAAACTTTGAGGTTGTATGGGATAAATTTAACGTATACAGAATATTCATGTACCAAGTTCTTCACAAAAATAAGAACAGCAGTAGGTCTGGAGAATTGTAACTGTAGGCAGGAGGAAGTTACAAAAGTTCAGGTGATAAATTTTTATAATAAAACCAACAGATGCATTAATTTATCAAATTTATTTTTGGACTAAAACTCTACGTGTTTCGGACAGTTCCTCTGTCCATCATCAGGAGTTTTTCACTGTACACACAGCAGTGGTATATATCATACAGGTTTGCTGACAGCTTGCGAGCAGGATCAGGACGGAACTGCTCGCAAGCT
>Ga0136643_10016845_pt1 | contig 10997 bp, 6 predicted proteins | sample TergutLab28metaG_FD_96883 | JGI IMG/M metagenome (GOLD analysis project Ga0136643, IMG submission 96883) | Labiotermes labralis P1 segment gut microbial communities from Petit-Saut dam, French Guiana - Lab288 P1 (version 3) (version 3) | ecosystem: Host-associated > Arthropoda: Insects >... | reverse complement strand
TCAAAATGACGTGAATTTCCTTCTGCGCCTTGCTTTGCAGGGGGGGGGGGGAAACTTGATAAAAGCTCGCGTCTCCATGTTGTTTAAATCGCGCGCGTTCCTGGCACACTACCTTTCAGCCTCTGTAACAAGAAAAGACGTGCAATTCGGCACATGAACAGACGCCTCTTTCCAACGACACTATCCATTCCGTCCTACGACATCGGGAAGTAATTCGGGCTAAGGACTTATCAGCACCCCTCATATGTGTTGTTTGTGTCGATTGTGTTATTCTATGTATTGTTTGTGTGTAAATGTGTACTGTACAACTGCCACCGAGTGTCAACCCAATTGCAGGTAACAAATATATCAATATCAACCGCAACGCATCATCCTTAGGGAGCTCTCGCTCGGTACCTGTTAAGTTACATAAACGTGTTCATTCAGTCTTTGTGGTAATTAATAACTTTTACATTTGTTTTTTGTCTTTAGAACATTAAGTATACCGGGTCGACGTAGCCACAATATCAGTACACAGTTTGACATTCAGAGGACCGTACATCGCGATATATTCTTATAATAAAAGCCAAAGAGATGCACTGTTTCTCGACTTTATTTTGGTAAAGAACTCTACAAGTTTCGGACAGATTTACTGTACATCTCCAGGAGTCTTAATACTGTATTCACAGCAAAATGTAGTTGTCATAGTGGTTATGTTGACTGTCTGCTAGCGAGGTCGATCCATCCTGACCTCGCAGGCAGACAGTCAACATAACCAGTATGACAAATACCAGTTGCTGTGAATACAGTATTAAGACTCCTGATGATGGACAGTAAGTCTGTCCGAAACATGTACAGTTCTTTACCAAAATAAAGTCGAGAAACAGTGCATCTTGTTGGCTTTTATTATAAGAATCTTTATACAAATTACATAAACCGCTACCTGAGAAAGTTCCTAGAATTTTCACGACAATATGGTTTATTATAGCTAAGACGGTTTTAATGTTTTAATGTTCTAACGACAAAAAGCAAATGTAAACTTTTTTAAAAATTACCACCAAGACTGCATGAAAACTTTTATGTAACTTAGCAGGCACCTGAGGATGACGCGTTGGCGTTGAAATATGTAGGAGCGATATAATAAAGAACAGTATAATAACTGTCAATCAATTGTGTATTTGTTTGTTCATTACACGTACAGTAAAAGATGCACGGTACAAAGGTTAAAATCTTTACCGAAAATTAGATTTCATCAAACTTTCTCTTATTGAACGTGTCAGCAGTATTAAACACACACCGCTGATGGAGATTATAACAACTTTCAGGGCATTAATTAATCAGAAGTCAGCCAGCACTTCGATGTACATTACAGGACGCATTGTAACAGAAGAATGTCTCTTCTGTGCACATTTCTGAACAGATCTTCCACAGTTTATTGCGTTCTGCATTACCGCCGACCTCTGACACGTTCTTGTACTACTGAACTACGCCGTGCAAAATGTGGAAGTTACGTAATGTCAGGCCATTAGAGGATAAGAAATGTGATGCCAATATTTATGTGGAGATGTTTGCAAACTTGACCGTATAATGAAGCCTCGCTTACACACATCACGTGCGTTAGCGATGGACTTCCTGTCCAGTGGATGGACTTACGTTATTGTGGGTGTAAAGACAACAACAGCTTCGTCTTGCCTCATGTGAAAATAGTGATATTTTGGGTTATGTAAGACGTACACATTCTTCAACAGCAACAAATCAGGATTCGAATTCCGCTCGGAGAACAATGTGTGTGTGTGTGTGTAAAAGAGGAATATATATATATATATATATATATATATATACTGTACGTAGGTTTTCTCCCTTTTATAGGCCACTAAGGCCCTTAGGATGAGTAGAGGTATAACTATACTCTTTCTAAGACCTCGGCACACTAGATGGGGTGGGGGTCAGTCCCACGCCCCGGGCGCCTCTACTCCCGGGAAAGACCCGGCACCCATATAGGAGGCTGGGTGGGCCCCAGGGCCGGTCTGGACTGGCGGAAAATCTTGTCCCCGCTTGGATTCGATCCCGGACAGTCCAGCCCGTAGCTCAGTCGCTATACCGACTGAGCTACCCGGCCCATTAGACTGTATGTGCACGATGCAAAGGTAAATGTAAAGGTATTTGTATACGGGCTTGGAAAGGCACTTGGGGATTCAGGGCAGATTGAGGCTTCCGGAATTTCAAGACATTCAGTACATGAAGGTGGTAAGGTTGACAGCCCTGAGCACCGGCCGCCTTTACCCTCCATCAGACACCTTTGGTACTCATTTCTGTTAGGGGCTGAATCGACCGAAGTGCCGTAGTGCGGCCGGGAGTATTAAGTTAATGAAAAATCCCAATGACCCCATCGGGAATCGACAGCGTGACAGTGACTGTGTTCTGATCAGGTACTTTTCGGTTTTTTTTTTATTTTGCGGTATGCGATTTCCCACCCAAAAATTTTGTCATCTTATTCTGCATATTCAGTAAAGTATAAATATTTACACCGTCAGTTAAGACTTCAGAAAATGCACTGCGGACGAAGTTGAGTAATAATTATGTAAAAGTACTATGACAGACACAGCCTGTACAGCGTCAAGCGACTGAATGTTAAAGAGCGCTAAATTTAGGAGCACGCGGAAGGGAAACGGTGTGGCGACTTTAAGGAAATACTCTTGTAATCACACAGAAGTCCTAAGTAAACCCACGAATGTTGCCAGTAACTATGGTAAGTGTCCCGATCCATTTTCGAACCCAGTCCCGACAGGAAACCTACGGAATGTTAAATTTTTCTCTTGCAAGACGGTATAGAAAGAAGAAATGCACGAAACGGAAGTCAATAAGGGAAGAAAGATAAAGAAAGGAACAAAGGTAAAGGTAAAAGGTAAAATTTTCCCTGTCCACGCTGTGAAGGCACGAAGGGTATAGCTCCACTCATTCTTAACCCCAAATTTAGATGGAGGCGAGTGATCAAAATAACGGCCCAGCCGCTGTACCACGGGGAAAGAACGTCGGCATACAAGGATAGGGAGGTTCGGTGGGTCCCAGTCACGGTCTTGACCTTGTGGAGAGAAGTGTCTTGTCTCTACCAGGATTCGAACCCCAGATCGTCCAGCCCCTTGCATGGTCGGTGTACGTACCTATTCATCCCGGCGCACAAAGGAACAAAGGGAGAAAATGAAAGAAAACGAGCCAAGATGTATCTTTCTTGAATGACCAGGTGTTCGATGCCATAGGGCGGTGCGTCAGGGAAAGGCTGAGTGGAGGAGGCAAGGCCGGCCGGCCGGCCTGCAACCTGCAGCCTGTCAACCGACCTGACCACCACAGTAGGTGTGTAGCTGCTCCACTGTACAGCTGCGAACTGCTGACCAGGGACATGGAGTCTACACAGGTAAGCACCGGTTATTCCGGTCTTAGGAACAACGGGAAAGTGAGACGGATTTAGCAGTACTGATCAAGGACGGTGAACGCCTCATAGGCAATTTGTCCGTGTCAAGATTCGAACCCAGTACCTTGCACACACAAAGCACAATTTGTTGGAAATTTTCGATTATACGCATAGTTTTGTACTTTATTAACTTGAAGTATTCTTTGTCGATTTATATACAGTGTAAATTGTAGGTAACAGTAAAACAATTGGTCTATAAGCAACACTTTATTAAGATCTAGAAAGCTACATTTGTCGGCTGTGTTGTGTAGTTGATACACATTAATTTTTTTTGTTATTTTCTTTCTTTTCTCTCCAGGATTGTTGTATGTACTGTATGTAAGTCATAAGCTTAATTTTATCACGCTTAGTTCTCACCTCTTTGTAACTCATACTCTTTGTTAGCACTTCAGTTTTTAGTAAGAAGACCAGGCATGGGAGGAATATAATTTCCTCCTATTTCTTTTTGTTTATAAGTGGTCGCGCTAAGTGTTTATCGCGCGAGCAATGTGTGGATTGCCGCATATAACAGTAGCTGCTTTGTGCTCCAGTTGCACTCTGTTGTGTATCTCGAATAGTGACTGAGCAACAGAGAATGAAGCTGGATGATCAGTGGGTGTTAACGGTAATGAAGAGCCCTCTGGCGAGATTTGTCACCAATACAGTTCAGGTGTAACTGCATTTATTCCCTAATTACGCACAATAAAACTCCAGTACAGTCTACCTGGGGATTATTGAGAGTGTGTGCGGCCTGCCAGACTACCCGTCTTAACCTCAGTAACGAGCTCCGCCCCTTTGGGAACAACATCCAAGATACGTTCCTCACCGGGTCCACGCAGGATACAACAGCTGTGTCAAATCTGTTACACAACCGAAACATGCTGCTTTCTAGATCTTCTGAATGATGTGATGCCTACAAATTGCTTTATTCTTACGTATCGATATTGACACAAGAGGCATGACACACATTACAATGTAAATTACACGTGTGTCAATTTGTTTCCTTACAAAAGAGCTGATCCCCCAATATCAAGATTCCTATCGCGCGTATAATAATTCACTTACTTGCAACTAGTTCAGATTTACAAAATACCAGAATGCCTAGTTACGAAAATAGACTATATTAAGAGTAAAATGAACTCCGTTTATACTGATTATTTTTTTATTTCCTTACAACACGCTGATCCGCCATGTCAAGGGTTCGATCACGTGGGTAAAGGCCCGCCATCTTGCAATTCATTTAGGGAAGTAAAATGGCAGAATATCTGACCTACGAAAATAGAATTTCCCACTGTTTTTGATAAATTTATCTCCAAGTTTACCAACGACGTCATGGTATCACTTTTATTTAATCCGAAAATAAACACAAACAATTAGACATACCCGTTCTTCGCCCGGGTTTTCGTTCCCTTTTCTTGACAGTAACAGCTGTAGAGTTAATAAAATGTTTTAAAAAAATAACAATTAACGTAGGAGATAAAAGCTTGATAATTTACTTTTAAAAAGCAAATATACACAAAGCGTAACTATTTTAGCGCGTTCGTTTACCTAGAAATCCTAGCAACAGCACTAAATCGAAGCGATGTTTATGCTACTTCCGATTATAGGTTTGTTAGTCGGTTACGGAGAAGATAGTCCTACGCCATAACTCAGGCGGTCAGACGCCAGCCTGTCACCATGGAGGGCCGGCTTCCATCCCGCTCAGTTCATGTGGGATTTTTATTGAAAAAAGTGGCACTGGTACAGGCATTTTACTAAGTACTTCGGTTTTCCCTGTCAGTGTCATTCAACCGGTGATCCATGATAATTAATTCATCAATCACCGATGCTATGTTGAAACAGGGAGATGTTTTATCGCTATTGCTTTTCAACTTTGCGTTTAGAATATGCCATTAGGAGGGTTCAGGTAAACCAGGATGGCTTGAAATTAAATGATACACATCAGCTTCTAGTTTATGCTGATGGTGTTAATATATTGGGAGGAAGCTTACATACTACAAAGAAAAACGCATAAGCTTTATTAGTTGCTAGTAAGGAGAGTCCTCTAAAAAAAATGCTGATAAGACTGTGTACATGATAATGTCTTGAGATAAGAATGCAGGACGAAGTCACAAAAGAAATATTGACAATAAATCACTGGAAAGGGTGGAACAGTTCAGATATTTGGGAACAGCTCTAACGAATCAGAAGTAAATACAGGAAGCAACTAATAGCAGATTGAAGTCAGGGAATGCTTGCTATAATTCGGTGCAGAATGTTTTGTCTTCTAGTTTGCTATGGAGCATCTATGGGGGAGAGGAGAGGCACATACAGGATTTTGGTGAAGAAACCTGGAGGAAAGGAACAACTTGGAAGACTCAGATGTAGTTGGGAGGATAATATTAAAATGGTTCTTCAGGAAGTGGGATGGGAGCATGGTCTGGAGTGATCTGGCTCAGAGTAGGGACAGGTGGCGGGCTCTTGTAAGCGCAGTAATGAACTTCTTCGGGTTCCATAAATTTCGCGAAATCTCTTGACTAGCTGGGAACCTGTCAACTTCTAAAGAAATACTTTGCTGTATGCAGTATCAGCGATGCTATGTGATCTCAGCAATTGACAGTGTCGTTAAATAACACACACCATTCAAGCAATGTAAGTACCGGGGTGCTGATAAGTCTTTGGCTCGACCAGGAAGGAAACAAGTTCGGAAGCATGTCAGGGACGCGCGCGATTTCAGCAACATCGAGACGCGAGCTGTCATCAAGTTTTTTTTTCTGCAAGGCAAGGCGCCGATGGAAATTCACGCCATTCTGAGAGAAACATTAGCTTGTTTCCTTCCTGGTCGGGCTAAGGACTTATCAGCAGCCCTGTATAATGTAACATTGTGGCGCCTTCGCGTAACCATTGTTGCATTGGGAATGCAACAATGGTTAGGCGAGGTTATAAATATACGTGTACGCAGGTTTTCATGTAAAGTGCCCATTATTCTTCTCAGATTTGAATGAAATTTGAATTGTGTAGGCAAATTTTCCAAAAATGTTGGTTTTATAATGATAAATCGACTGTTTAAGTGTCCGAGAAGCAGAAGACAGAAAGCACCTGAGTGTGATTAACTGAATATGCTAGATTAACGAACTAAGTGGCGCTTGTCCAACCAAATAACAAACAAACGCTGCCAGCACGGCACGAATGCGACTAATGCTGCTGCCTACAATTGAACGCGATCCTGAGCCAGTTCCAACCACCTCCTATTCTGTAACGTGGATCGCGCTTGCGCTAATGGATTTCCCGTCTTGGCTGAGACCCTTGATGCGGCTGTATAAAGTATTTCTGCCATAAACGGCAATATATCGTTTCGGGGGAGGGGGCGTGGGAGAAGGGTATTTGGTTGGATGAATGTCTGGGGTTTGAACCTGTAGTGGCTCAGTCGCTGACCGTGACGTCCTGCGCAACGTTGCATGAAGTCACGTTGTTCTAAGACCTCCAGTTTTGTTGGTGCAAGAGATGTACGCTGTGTACTGTCTTTCGGTTGTAGCCTGGTGTCTGCCTTAAAACTGAGGAAAACCACGACGAAGCGGAGGGTTTTTTTCTGGGATAGGGACTGAATTTTTAAATTGAGCTATACGAATTTTGTACTTTTTCCATTGTTAGAAAACCACCCGACCTTTTGAAAACTGACCGTTCGCTTCTTCAAGTAAAGTAACACTAACCTCAGAACAAATTAACCACCATAAAATCAATACACCCGTCACTATACGTCAGAAGCAACACAAAAATATCCCATACACGAATGCAACCCAAAAAAAGCAAAACAAATTTTAAACAAAAGTTACCAAGACAATAATTATCTTAAGGATCCACAGAAACATTAGCCTCAAATAAGACAAATTATCATGAAATATAATATTATGAATATCAAACACTTTGAACCAACTCTCTCTTGTTTGTGTTGCTGATTCTTGTCTTTGCCCCGTCAATATGCGAGTGCAGTCCATCGACCTTTGCTTAACTCATAAATGTGGCTTGTTGTGCTGTGTGTACTGTGGTAATTAGCAAGGAGCCGCGTCTGACAGTGGCGCGTTTCTTTTCTCGTGCAAGCAAAAAAAGTCAGGCCTGTACCGACACAGAGCACCGGTCAAGCTGGTCAACAAATTTACTGCCTTCATGAAACCCGAAAATTCCTTACTGAGCTCACAAAATCCCGTTCATTAACCCTCACCTTCCGGTCTTTAAACCCCAATCTAGCTTCAGGCGGTCGGAGTTACTTCCATTTTAAAAGCTCACCTGTGCACCTGAGTCGGGATTTTCTCTATCGTCCATAAAGAGTTACATTTAATGGGACATGGTCTTCCCTTTTGGCCTTATCCTACGCCATTTAATCCACTCCACACTTTTACATCCTATTTCTCTTCAGTTTCACTTTAACCGTTGATAGCAAAATGCTAACTATGTGTACCACGTGCTTTCATACTCATCGACACGTTATTTTGCTCACAGAATATATTTATTTGTTTTTTACGTTTCCCAGAATAAGCAGAGATTGTTTCTCCAAACCGTTTTAAAAAAGTGGTCAGTTCAGTACAGAAGCAACAAGGTTTCTGTAAAACAGAATGTGAGTTTTTAAACGTTATGTAAATACATTTCAGTCTTCAAACCGTTAATGGACTTGTTGTTCAACCATGTACACTTAGTCTCCAAAGTGGTTCCTTCCACTGAATCTCTTGTAATGCGTGTCTTCTGTCCCGCACGGTGCACTATACAGGGTGATTTAGGAAGAAAGTTTCAAATTTTGTGAGGTGATATTATGGGTCTTTGTGAGAAAATAGTTCGTATGGACATGTGTCTAATTCCGAATGTTTACCGAGATAGAGCTGTTTGAATCTACAAATACAAAAATGTTATGCGTGGTAATAAAAAATTGGGATACTTATTGTTAATTTGATTTTAATTTCGATTATATATTTAATTTAGAGGTTTATTACATACAAATTACAAATCTGATACAGTTAACAATCCCAAAATCAATCTCAGAACACTTTGTATTAGTGTGCGAAGATTGCGCGTTGTTCGTCTGAGTTGATCTTCGCTTTCCTTTATGCGGACAGCCGCATCCAAAATGCGAACGAGCATTTGTTATCGTGTATCCACCTTCGTTTTGTAATATTCGCTCTTCATATAAACCCACAAACAAAATCTAACGGAGTTTGCTCTGTAGATTCAAACAGCTCTACCTCGGTAACCATTCAGATTTAGATACTTGTTCATAAGAACTTCTTTGTTTCCCACAATGACCGATACTACGACTTCACAAAATACTGACCTTTCCTCTTCCAGCAACCTCTATTTGCTGCCAATTATCCTAACTGTGACAAAGTGTGGCCCCAAACACTTGCACTTCCGGTTTTCCGAGCTGTCACCATAGTCATGTGTGTAACATAACATCTCTATAAACCACAATTTTTCCCGACACTAAATTAATCATTCACAGCGGTATTTATCGTTAGGCAGAGGTCTAAAATGCGTCGCATAGAAAACCGAATTTAGTGGATAAAACTACGCAAGTAAAGAACGCTCTTGGTGCCTGGTTTATGTAACGAGATTGTCAGAATCTCAGGCTGCAACCCGCAGCGTCTGTGGAAGAAGGGGGTTGGTGGATCGGAAACTCTGTGGAAATACTCTTGACCTCATTTTCATTAAATATACCAACATTAGCCTAGAATGGCTGAGGAAAACGATAAACAACCTTGGGATATGGGGGTTAACGTACTGAAAATTGAGCCCGGAACCTCTCGAAATCCATGTAGGGCTGCTACACACCAGACGGTGATTTTTGATAAAAGGAGTGAGAAGTCAAGGAAAGTGAATTGAATGGAGCAGAGTAATGAGAATAATGACAATAATAATAATAATAGTAATACGAAGTGGAATAAGAAGGAATATAAGAATGTGGAATAAGTATTGGAAGAAGAAGAAAGACGAGAAAAAGAAGAAGGTGTGCTTTACTGTGGGAATCAGACACTCCGCGTGTGTCATCGCCATTTGTTATGGGTCGAAAACACGATCGCTGTTGCAGCAACCACAAACACTGACACAGTACACTCGTCTGTTAGCGGCCACTGCACTTTATCAGTGCAAATTGGTGGGGTCATTTCTCCAAAATGCGCGTTTCTTATGTAAAAATCTATAAATTAAATTCGATTTAATTTTGAAGGCCTAGGCTAAAATAAAGAGGTAAATTTAATTCTCTCGTCATGCGGTTATCACGCCGTGAAAGTGAAAATTATGTTCTGGGATGTGAACCCTTGTATTCTGGTAGAGTTACTAACGTTTTGAAGGAACCTACTGCTTAGGACTTCGGCGCATCGAAAAGGAAACCGTTTTTAAATTTTAATTTTTTTCTATATTTTGTTGTTTTTTTTGTCAATGCCCACGCTTCAGAACCGAAAGTTAATAGCTTGACCGCCAAAATTTATAAAGTGTTATGTTTGTCTTTTTTTAATTGTCTAACACAACAGCGCTGATAGGACGTAGTGTTATATAATATAGGTGATAAGTGAATGAGTGTGGAGCATTGGCGGGAAAACCCTGGCAGTAGAAATCCGTCTAGTGAGAGTCGGACAGAAGGACAGACACACAGACAGACATGACGAAGCCTCACGCGTCTGAAAACCAGATCTGGGTGGGCCGCACCCATTCCCTCATTCACAAATTACGAGAGCGTATATTCTGGGACGTAAAGTGGCCTCAGCTGGACTCTCACAAGCCGGCATTATTTAGTTCCGAAATACAGACTGCATGGAATTCAACGTGCACATCTCGTTATGTCTTTAAGGCCTGGTGCTGGGAATACAGAAAACTTTTCTTTTACATCTCAATTCATTACGAATTAAGCTCGTATTCTTCACGTTTTTCTGTTCCTCGTTTCCTTGGTCTACCTATGCTTCGTTTGTGCTCGTACTTGTAAAATATACAACGCCTAATCCGTCTGAACCGTGCAGCTATACTCGGTGCGCACGCAAGTCTTGTAGCTGGAAACGGTAAGTCAAAGGAAGTGTTTGTACAAGTGCCACAACACCATCAAGACATGACCTTGAACAGATCACCTTGCCACACCTTGCTCTGATACGCCACCTGCCAGTTACGTTACTCTGACAGCCAAATTAATCACCTGCTGTATTTCACACAGAAGAAGGACACGGGTTTGATCAGAGGCTAGCGGGACTGAACGTTCGAAGACCAAGATGCAATGCGTGCAGCGCACACTGTGATTCGGTTCTTCCACCGACCCTGCCACGAGTGAAAGTGGGTTGTAATTTTATATACATGGGTCCGTGCATCGTGAACCGAATTTAATAACTGTCCAACAAGAAACGACTTATTCAGTTTATTACATTTATGTAGGCAGCTCTACATGTTTCGGGTGTTGACACCCATCATCAGGAGCTGGTACAACTGTAATTACAGCTTCTGCTATTGATTAACCGGATCTACTACCATCCGCTCTCGTTGTTGAGTTCCAACGGTTTATTTCCAACTCAACAACGAGAGCGGATGGTAGTAGATCCGGTTAATCAATAGCAGAAGCTGTAAT
>Ga0136643_10016844_pt1 | contig 10998 bp, 14 predicted proteins | sample TergutLab28metaG_FD_96883 | JGI IMG/M metagenome (GOLD analysis project Ga0136643, IMG submission 96883) | Labiotermes labralis P1 segment gut microbial communities from Petit-Saut dam, French Guiana - Lab288 P1 (version 3) (version 3) | ecosystem: Host-associated > Arthropoda: Insects >... | reverse complement strand
GTGTATAAAGGCCTTTGCGAATCCTCCAATTCCTACTTGTTGGCGATAGACTCGTAAAGCCTTCTCAACAGCAGCCATGTATACCCTCTTATTTTCTTTTGCAGATACACACACACACACACACACACATGAGACCTCTCGGCATACTGTTCGATGAGTCCGACAGTCTCTTGCGGACTGAACAATCTTTGGTGAATATGGCGGGGCATGCCTTATGGTTACCTCATTTCACTCCAATAAGTCTCGATCATTTACATTTCGTGCATCACCTGTTACAGTCATTCTGCGAATTAGATAGCTGTTGTACAATTACAGGAATTTACCCTGCTCATATAGCAGGTGTACTCACGTCCTACTACCATACTAGTCCTGTCATAGGGAGACTTTACATAGCTAGAACGCCCTCCTCTATCCTGGACAATATTTACAGAAAAGCTGATACATTTGCAATCGGACTTTTTCAGTTGCATGTAACCGATTGGGAGGAATATGAAGTTTTCCCTGATTATTCCAACTACGCCATTACGTTTGAAGATGTGATAGTTTGCTTCTCATTTGCCATTGTCGATGTCTCTACTACCTGCGGATCAAAATTTATCATCAATCTCACTGAATTTATTTGGTACCATTTGTGTGAATTTGGCTTCGAAATGCACGCTATAGTTTGTGTTCCTCTTGGCACGCCTACAGTTTCGACACCTAAATCATCATAGGGCTGCTAGTGATGGTTGGAATTCAGATGGCCAATACCATGGGTGTTTGGAGGACTTTCTACTTACGATACAGCCATTCGTGGGCAACTGTACCGGCGAACGCTCGTGTGGCTGAAATGTATGCCTACGGCAATCCCCGTCACTCAGAAATCTGACTTCCCACACTGTTTTCCATCTCACTTTCAATTAATCGCAGTTCACACTGTCTGGCAGAACACTGTACCACCAATATCTGTATGCTGTGGAATCGAATGTCGTTCCCGACGATAGGCTAATTCCTCTCTCTTTTTAGCACGTCATATATTCATACGTGAGGGACAAACGACATACTCTCAGTAAACGATTTCACGATGCCTGTGTAGTCCCATCAGACCGCCATTGGCCAACTACATACACAGAACACTATGCTACTGTAGGGGAGGCTATTACCATGTTGTTCAAGGCACGCAGCTGTTTGTTCTATTAGGCAACACCCCAAAAGTTGATATTTCGGTTTCATGTGATGTATGTTACCTGGACACACAAATATGTGCATTTTCTGTCTTCCAGAACTTCTTGTTCGTTGTTTCACTGACACAGGGTATTATATGATCTATACCTGTCTTTTTAAAATGATCACTATCTGTACTTGCATTTATTGTGATGTATAGATGAATGTATATGCATTAAAATGTCACTAATATGCATTTCCTATCATTTACAAATGGTTAAAAGACTGCAAATGTTACCCTTATAAAATCCCCACATCAATTTTACGTTACGTCCACTGCACGAGCGTGAAACCATACGCTTGCTTCAGCTACTTCCGATTAGCGAATCACGACATTGTGCCCGAGCATTGCAGCTTACGTCACTCGGCAAACGCGGGGGTGATCATCTCTCCTACTTCCACACTTCCTAGGGGACTATCCAGACGGATCCTCATGCCTCCACTTACCCATCCTCACCATGGCTCAACTCCACCTTGCACTCATTACTTCGCCTCTCCCTCTTGCGCTGGTGCCTACGGAAGAACCCCCTTACCAAAGTGCACTGAGGCGCACACCCTTATAACCTATCGCTTTCTAAATAACATCGCTCAAATACGAGTACAGCTTCGGTCGCGCTTCAAACCCTTTTTGCACTAGTGCCTACGGAAGAACCCCCTTACCAAACTGTACTGGGGTCTGCCTACCATTTCTAATATGCGCTCAAAAAACGAGAAGTGCGCGGGACGCATTTAGGTCTCCCTTACACTCAACCCCACCATCAGCGTCGGGGTGGCAACAGACGAACCGCAATACCAAACTGTAGGGAGGGCACCGTTCCTCTTTAATATTATACTCAAGAACGAGCAGTGCGCGGGTTGCATTTAGATCCCTCTTGCACTCATTCCGAACCTCTACCAGTCCGCACGGAGGCAGCGCTGGCAAACTGTACGGTGGTAGCCTTCCTTCCTTTTTAATATTTTGCGCTCAAGAACGAGCAGTGCGTGAGACGCATTTAGGTCCCCCTTGCACTCAAACCAATCCTGTACCAGTCCGCACGGAGGCCACGCTACCAAATTGTACTGAGGCTGCCAAGCTGATGAAGATCCAAGTCGTAATACTTGGCATAGGGGGGACGGAGGAACCTCTATGTGACTGTACGGGGGCTGCCATCCTGAAGAAGGCACCTAAAACTACAAGTCGAAATCCGATCCTTTTGAAAATGTGGGCTATGGTTGCCCGGTTACTACTGACGAGGCATGGACTGGATCGCGCTGGCTCAGGATAGGAATACATGACGGGCTCTTTTGAATGCGGTAATGTATTTTCGGGTTCCATAAATTGCTTTGAATGTCTTGACTAGCTGAGAACAATTTAGCTTAGAATTAGAGGGCAGGTTCCCGTAATATCAAGGCGTGTTTCAACAAATGCTGGACCTAAATCATGAGTGTAGTGTGGACACTCGAGGCCCCAAAACCCAGAAGTAAAATTAGGCATTGTCACCTCATTTCGTACACCATCCGGTTTGACCGGATGCGTTGTGCTGTCTATTTCGACTTTGAGTTACCGAAATCTTTTCTCCTTTAGACTGGCCAGGCTGTGTACGAAGCTTTGGCAATAGAGGTTGTTGGAGGCTCTTTGGGTTGTGTGCTGTAATAAAGCGCGGTGAACTGACAGCAGCACAGTGGTGTGTGTGTGAGCAAGTGTGAGCACTGTGTGAGTGTTGAAGCTGTACGTTCCTATCCCGGAAGTGTAAACCGTGCTGAGTTAAAGTAATATATTTAACTGACCATTTAAACACGAAGCGCAGACCGCTCAATTTAAAGCCCCAGTCCGTACCGCGCTGTAAACACTTTTCATCTGGGTTATAAAAACCAATCAGTATATGGTGTAAGTGGCACAAGTCGCTGTTTGTTCTCAGATAAACACAAAACACATAAACACAGTGTGGGCAGAGCGTACAGTTGTTGAATGTTAAACTGGTGGCGCATCGCGTGACCGATAGGATATTGAATTACTTTGTTGCCCTCCTGGCTTGCTCGATTTTATTTAACAGTTCTTCTTTGCATTTTCTTCTGCTTTTGAAAATAGATCCTAGGTACTTAGAGGTCGTAGTATCTTTTACAGGTCCAGGTCAACTTCTGTTCCGATATTCTGTACGTCACTACCTACATGCATATATTGCTTCAAGAATAATTACATTTAAACTGCTTCTCTGATTTTATTCTACTATTTTATGCCGTATGTATTCCATCTCCTTTACACTGTGCTATACAAACCCTGCCGTACGGTGAACAAGTCGTATTGTTTGGTAACAGACTGGCAATCTGGTAGGCAGCGTCGCTACTGGCAGGGACTTTGCATGCCGAAGGAATATCGCATACAGGTTATCGAAGGATTGCGATAGGATGGCAACAAATATATGTACACACACACACACACACACAAATATATGTATAAATATGTGATATATATGTGTATGTGTGTTTGGGTCTAAGAGGGACAAGGTAACAAGAGAGTGGAGATAATTACATGATGAGGAATTTATTGATCTGTAGTGTTCACGCAATATTTTGAGGTTGATAAAATAGAGACTGAGATGGGTTGGGCATGTAGCGCTTATGGTGGAAAGAATAAGCGAATACATGATTTTGGTGGGGAAACCTGAGGGAAAGAGACCACTCGGGAGACCCAGGAGTAGATGGGTGAATAATATTAAAATAGATCTTCAGGAAGTGCAATTTGGGGGTCATGGACTGGATCGAGTTGGCTCAGGATAGGGACGGGTGACGGGCACTTATGAATGCAATAATGAATCTTCGGGTTCCATAAATATGGGGAATTTTTGACTAGCTGAAGAAAGGTTAGATTCTCAATAAGGACTATACTGAATGGTTGTGTAACAGTTGATTTTTTCTCGTTGCGCTTGTTACGAATACAATGCCGTCACATTTAAGTAACGCAGTAAACTACATGACGTTACACAAACACCGTACTGCACATTACACTGCGCGATGGAAAATACAACAGTCCGGTACAGTGGATTATTCTATAACTTATACTGGAGATAATAGGCAATACGAAACGAAGTTAATATATTATATCATATCGCATCACATGGTATCGTAACTTATCGTGTGATGATTCACATAGTATGTCGTATCGTATCACATGGAATCGCATCGTATCTTATCGCACCGTAACATATTACATTATATTATAATCTATATATCATTACAGCAACACACTGTACAGAATGAGCACGCGATAAAGTGCTGGCTTGCTGTGGCCGTATGTGACTGCAGAGTGACGGCGGAATGGTGATTGGCGTGCGGAGTGTAATGGGGCAGGGCTGCTGCTGGGCGATAGACAGCATGTCCAACTGTGAACAGCAAATTGCTGCTCCTCTGTCTCAAAATTTCCGTTAACCAAATATTCATGAATGCATCATCACATCTCGGAAGAACTAAAAATCCCTTTCACACTGCTCCCAAAAATAACTTAACAACTGGCACTGTTCGAGTTTAATGTTACGCCCTTGTTGCCCAACAAATAAGACACATGCAGAGATGTAAGAGAGCTGCTGTTCAAAAGTCTGTTTTATTTTTGTTTAGAACTAGAAAATATGGCGTCTACTGTGCAAAAGTTCTTTGGTGGCCTGGTGATATTTATCACAGGCGGAACTGGCTTTCTGGGGAAGCTGCTGCTGCTGAAGCTGGTAGAGCCGTGCGACATAATTGTGCTGCTGAGAGAGAAGCGTGGCCACAGTTGCCGGCAGAGACTGTTTAACGTACTGTCAAGCCCGGTAAGTGTGACGTGTGTTTCTTTACCATCGAAGAGCCAATAATTTTTTCTTTTTTATTTTTAGGAGCCGATTAAGATGAAATGAACGGGGGCAGGGAAGGGGTGAGATGTGAGACATTACTGATATACAGGGTGCACCGAGTTCATAGGGTTTGGATAGGTACAGTTTAAAATCTGTTTAATATTCCATATATACATAGCACTAAAGTAACTAATGGCGAATATATAGTGTATGATAGCATAATATATGTTATGAGTAGTCATGGGGGCGATTTGGAACACACTATTAAAAAGGATCGCTTTTGCAAAGAATTTTAGCTGCCATCTTCAGGGTGGTTGCCGCCATGCAGTTTGGAAATGTGCCCCCTTGCAGTTTCCAATCTCAACTACCATCGCCCCCCACGCTAGATGAAGATCACGTGACTGTATCTCGTGACTTGTGGAGTATGGAGCAAGAGTGGTCTGTGTCGAAGGTAGTGTAAGACTGTAATAAGTGCATAATTATATTATTGAAATGGATCGGTTTTTGAAGGGGAGAAATGCTGCCATCATCAGGATGGTTGGCCGCTTGCAGTCTGGTAGTCAAAATGGGCAGAAGCCCTTAAATTAAAATAGCCGCCGTGCAGTTTGGTAATATGCCTCCGTACAGTTTGGTAGTCGAAAAGGTGGTCAAAATCCTTCACGTGACTTGTGGAGTATGAAGCAAGAGTGGTATAAATCGCAGTGAATGCAAGAGTGTAATAAGTGCATAATTATAACATTGAAAAGGATCGGTTTTCGACTGAGAAAAATGCTGCCATCATCAGGGTGGTTGCCCCCGTACAGTCTTGTAGAAGTACCTACATGCTAAAGGAGGACCACGTAATTGGTAGTAATGAGTGCAAGAGTGAAATAAATACAATATGTTGTCTAAGTGTAAGTCGGTCATTTTACAATATGGCGGTCAGCGCGGTAACCAGGTCGTTAATTTTAAAGCACACTTTATATGACTGTGTGTTTATCGAAAAGATTTGGGTGAATCGGTAAGATTGCAGACTCGTAATTGAACTATTCTAGGTTCGAATCCTGCCGCTTTAACCATCTCTTTTTTAAAATAAAGACACGCGATTTGTCCCCACCTGGATTTGTAAATGTGACTGCAAGGCCTGAGTAATAAAAAGAGAGCTATCTCTTGGATGTAAGGTTCAGTATATGTAAGGACATTAAAAGTACACAAACACACACACACACACACATATATATATATATATGTATTTATTCTTTACACAGTTACAGAGTAAAATACTTTTTTTTACATTTTCTTTTGTTATGAAAGAAAACTTACATAAAATTCGATATTGGTTAATTTAATTATACCAGTAGAGACAAATGAATATTATTATGCAAGGTTTTGCTGTAAATAATGCAGATGCACCCTGCTCCCCACAACACAGTTAGACATTGCATTCAAAGTTACAGAATAAGACATTGATTGAAATAACACAACCAGATCATACCATGTGTAACAGGTAGTTTAAATTTTATACGAAATTAGTTGTTATCCGTTTGGCGCATACAATGGGGTATGGTCTATATAGTATTAATGAGTTGATATTGTCGGAAGCGCAGGATCTGCTGGCAGTGGCATCGTCGAATTTCTTTGCCAGATCCATCCTCTTTGCCTATAAGTGGGAAGAAAAACAGCTGGATGTAGTTTATGTTCATTTAGCAGAAATAAGTTTATGATGTATGTATCTAAAAATAAAAACTACCTCAGGTGTCTATGTACGTGTAGGGGGAAATGTTGCGCCTGTAGCCCGCAACCCTGAAACAAACAAGAGAATGACGTGAACATCCGTCAGCAATAAATAGGAGTCGCTCATACACTGTAGCAACGGTGTGTGGGGACTCCATAGGCAGAATTGTGAATAATCTGAATGTAAATGAGGTAAGTGAGTTTTATTTAGAGTGTGTAGATTCTAAATATGTGTGTATCTTTCGTAGAGAGAGAGAAAGAACATAGCTCGCAGATTCAACATATTGGACAGGAATACGAGACAGTACAGGCGGTACAATGCTGTAAGAAGGCATATTACGGCGCGCTTAATAACTCATTCGGACAATAGTGATCCTGTAACACATTTCCTAGGCAGTGTGAACGACCTATTTGAATACGTGTTACGTGATGTAAGTGATAGCGATAAGGTGGGATAAACGATTCAAAATCAGGTGAATCAAATTGACAAGCTAATCGGATTAAGATTCAGACGGAAAGATCAACTATCCGCGGACGTGAGATGGAGCCTGTTCGAAAAAGTCTCCCAGTCGTAACCGTGCATTCGGTCAGGATGCCCGTCGGTTTCGGGAAACATGCGATCAAGAGTAGGGGCAGACCGCTCTCTGTAATGGCTCATCCCAAGACAAGTATAGTGGAGGTCAATGCGGAAGAGAACTGTTTAGCCCATGCTCTAGTAATATCTATTACGAAGGTGGAAAATGATCCTGATTAGAAGATGTATCGATAAGGCAGGAAGATACGTCAAGTAGTCCAAACCCTACTCGAGACTACCGGTATCGATCTGTCCAACGGGGCGGGGATCCCAATTTGGTCACATTCCAGGAACACTTTCGGCAGTATAAGATAGTCGTCTACCGAGGTTCGAAGGACAGGTAGACTCCCCTAAAAGACTCAATGTGCTTTACGACGAGGTCGAAAGACATTATCACGTCATAGCGAAACTTACCGGTGCCATGGTGAAAAAGTACGTGTATAAAGGATGAAGCTAGGCGTGTAAACGCGACGTCACGCAGGTCTGCTACCAGACGTGTAGCGGTTTCATAGTCAGTCCGCCGTGCGCATTCGCGGCGGTTCGAATCCCCTGCGACGACTGCCATACGCACTTTAGAAACGCCGCGTATTTCGCGAAACACAAGCTGCGCACATTGACTAGGAAATCGGTGTGCGAACGTAAACGGTGTTGCGAGACGTGCGGGTGGCCCGTTACGCGCGAAAAGCACGAATGTTACAAAAAATTCTGTGACACCTGTAAGTAGAACAAAGAAATAGGACATCTATGTTACATGAGCCCTTTGAAGGACGCCGTAACTCCCGCTGGGGATAAGGTATTGTACGTCTTCTACGATTTCGAGACGTGCCGAAATACCGAGTACGCGGAGGAGGCTAAGTTACACGTACCCAATCTCGTCTGCGTATAGCAGTTTTTTTCTCGATGCTAGGACGTGGAAGACGCATGTGACTGCGTGCAATGCGGTACGAGGAGGCTCTCGTTCTGGCAAGATGCCGTGGGGCAACTGCTTTCATACCTAACGGAACCACGCCCTTGGGCCAATAAGATAATCGATAGTGCATATAACGCCAAGGCATTCGACCTTCACTTCATTCTGATTAGAGCGATATTATTGAAATGGAAACCTGACCGGAATATGAAAGGTCTAAAAATAATGTGTATGAAAATGGAATACCTGGAGTTTTCGGACAGCATGTCCTTCCTTCTCTTCCCTCTCGGCAGGTTGCCCGAAGCGTTCTACGTGACGGTCGCGAAATCGTGGTACCCTCACTACTTTAACACCGAGGATAACATAGATTACATAGGACCCCTTCCAGACGTCTCGTACTATGTGGTGAATGAAATGGGTGAAGGGGAGAGGAATGAGTTTCTCGAGTGGTACGGGAAGCAGGAGCCCCCGTTCGATAACAGGCGCATGCTCGAACAATACTGTCAAGATGACGTTACGGTCTTAAGGCTGGCATGCAGAGTGTTTCGGCGAGAATTCATTCAAATAGGGAATTTGGACGTTTTTCTCGAGTCGATAACTATCGCATCGGCATGCAATAAGGTCCTGCGTACACGTTTCCTACAACCTGATACTATAGTCCTTATCCTACTAGAGGGTACACGTGTAACAAAAACTACAGTAAGAAGGTGATGATGTGGCTGCTGCATATGAAGGAGACGGACGGTGTAAATTTAATGCACGTTCGCAACGGTCGCGAGTACAATTCTCCCACTTTAATTTCGACGGTTACTGCCCCGTTACTCGATCTATATACGAGTTCTTTGGATGTTATTTCCATGGTCATACATGTCAACCGTTCCGTGACGTCATCACCACGAGTGGCGATACATTAGCGGAACAGTATGTGCGGCTATAGTGAATCAGAAACCCGAACTGTTCACGCATCCCATAGTAGAGCAGAGTCCGCTGTGTAACCGTGATGCCCTGTACGGTGGTTGAACCGAGGCCATGTGTCTCTACTGTGAAGCGAGGGAGAATGAAACCATTCAATATGTCGATGTCATGAGTCTCTATCCATACCTATACATGCACTTTGAGTTCCCAATAGGTCATCCAGTCATTCACGTGGGTGTTGCATTTGAGGACATAGAAGCATCTCTATATATGGAGGGTATAATTAAATATTCGATCGTTCCGCCAGACAAGTTATACCATCCCGTCCTTCCCTACAGGTGTAGTAATAAACTCAAGTTCTGCCTGTGTAGAACATGCGTTCACACCCCCCAGTGCGTAATGTAGGCATACCGAGGATGAGGATCGCGCCTATCACGGGTACCTGGGTAATGGATGAAGTTAGGTTGGCTGTGCAGAAGGGATACAGGATATTCGAGATCCACGAGGTATACGAGTATCAGGTGACCCAATACAACACCGAAACAGGCGAGGGGGGACTTTTCGTAAACTACTTTAATACGTCCCTGAAATTGAAAGCCGAAGCTAGCGGTTATCTCGGCTGGGTTCGAAGCCCCGAGGACGAGGATCGTTATGTAGAATCGTTGTGGCACAGCGAAGGCGTAAGATTGGATAAGTAGTTAATCAGGTTTAACGACGTGACACGGGGTCTGGCCAAACTCTGCCTAAACTCGATGTGGGATAAGTTGACGGAGCGGAACGATCGGACTATGACTACGATAATCACCGAACCCAAAGAACTCTATGGTTTTTTGGACACGCCCGGCATCGAATTGGCGAACCTCGTTTTTGCCAGCGATGACGTAGTCTAGCTGCCGTGTAAGCTCGGAGCAGAGGAAGACGTGCCAAGGTCATAGGCGCTTAAGTCACTGCAGGGGCGATGATTCATCTGTATCGCTATCTGGACAGGCTGCGAGAGAATGCCATCTATTGCGATACAGACTTGGTGATATATATTCAGCCGAGGGATGAGCCCGCGCTGATTGTAACGGGCGACAAACTGGAGAAATGATCTTCGAATTGCGCCCTCTGAATTTATATCAGAATTTGCGAGTGGTGGAACCAAAGACTGCGCGTACAGTGTTATGACCGTCGGAAAAGGCGAAAAAACTGAGTTTAAAGTGAAGGGCATATCTCTAAATTACAATGCATCGAAATTAGTTAATTTTGAACGTATCAAGGGCATGATTTTGAGGTCGGGGAACAAACCTCCAAATCGTAATAAATGTCCACACAGAGAAGAAGATTAAACGGAAGAGGAAACTGGGAGGATTAGTTTCAGTAGTCACCATACCGGAAGACAAATTCTATAGGATTTCATTTTTAAAGCGGCGTCGGTTAGGCGACCACACGTCCGTCCCATTCAGGTATAAATAGGAGGGGTTCCTTGGGGAGAGGTCTTCCATTTAGCCTGCCTATCCGTGAGTGATATCCTTAAATTTAAGCATCCGTTCACGTGCATAATAAGTGTACCTAGCGGTTCTGGAAAGTCGTCGTTCTGCGTACGTTTCCTACAGAAACTCGACGCCCTTCTGTACGGAACGGGAGTTCGACGGCGGAGTGATGTGATGGTATAGCGAGAAGACCGCGGTTCCTAGCCGACAGAACTGCCGAAGAGGGACGTACCATTGAACGAGGGCGTTCCGACAGACTTCGAAAACATTCGCGGCTGATGGTGCCTTGTGATCCTCGACGATCTGTTGAACGACGTCTATTCCAAGCAAGTGTGTGACATGTTTACGAAAGGCAGCCATCACAGAAACATCAGCGTGATTCTGATCACACAGAACCTCTTTCACCAGGGT
>Ga0136643_10016839_pt1 | contig 11000 bp, 6 predicted proteins | sample TergutLab28metaG_FD_96883 | JGI IMG/M metagenome (GOLD analysis project Ga0136643, IMG submission 96883) | Labiotermes labralis P1 segment gut microbial communities from Petit-Saut dam, French Guiana - Lab288 P1 (version 3) (version 3) | ecosystem: Host-associated > Arthropoda: Insects >... | reverse complement strand
TTTTCTCTGGCCAATATCTCCGTAACCATTGAACTTTGGATATAGGTGTTTTGGTTTATATCGGTATAGTTTGACCTAAGGAACACTCTCCCGAAGTTAGGTCCTTTCCTCCTGGGACACCCTGTATATGACACACACACACACACACACACACTCACACACACCAGGTTTTTAGACATTCACTCTGAGCTAAAGAAAGATGACATAACACATGGCTGAGATTCCTTCTATTACGATGGTCACATTGCTGTGTATTGAAAGACACGCTCTGTAGCATCCGAAGAGGGTAACAATAATGATAAAATGGATAGAATGTGAAAGGAAGCAACTGTAGAATATTTTAAGGTACCGGAAAACTATACATATTTGCACAAACTGTGTGCACAAGTTTAGAAATCAAAACAACTTACTTCTTTTCTGCTGACGTCTTTTCTCTTCTTGGTTGGAGCAGTGGGTGCAGAGTCTTTGGTATGACCATCAGGTATAGCGAACAGAATCACTGGTGACTCACGTCCAGTGTACCTACTGCAAACAATGTGTTACTAACACGTACAATCACTGTATTTGTCTGGTCATTTAACTGATTTATTAAAGAGAAAGAATGGACCCCCTTTAGCCTGCTTTATGGAAGACCTTTAGAGTAATGCATTCTGCATAGGTGTGTCTGTTTCTATATGTCTTAACACAAAGTAGCTGATTTTCATAAACTCTGAAGGTAACTCCCATGTCAGAGCAGCACAAGAAGTATTAGTAATAGTCATAGTCATAGTAGTAGTAGGAGGCGTTAGCAAATATGAATTGTAATTTGTTCGTAGTTAAAAAATGCAGCGCGGTCCATTGAAAGTAGGATTATGTAGAAGGTGGAAGCACTGTTCCAAGGGCATTCACTAACCTGGTGTTTGCTACTGTGCAGTTTTGTGAGTTGTGACGAAGATGAGCGAAGCGAAGGTACATGTTAGTGTGTAACAGTGCATTATAATCAAATTCCTGACAAAAGAAGGTTGTAAACAGTTGGAAATCTGTTCAAGATTGAAGAGGCAGTATGGTGAGAAGACACTGTCAAATGTTAGTGTCTATAAGTGGAGCAGTGTGTTTAAAAAAGGAAGGGAAACGGTGGAGAATGAACCTCTTGAGTGCTGGCCAAGGACTTCCCTAACAGGCGAGAACAGTGACCGTGTCCATGCACTCATTCGGGAGAACAGGCGAATAACTGTCTGTGAGTTGTCTGGAATACTGAACATCAATGATGGTAGTGTGAAAACAAACATCAAACAACACCTTCAATACTCAAAAGTGTGTACCCGATGGATCCTGCGTTTATTGATGGATGAACACAAGAGTACATGGCTGCAAGTGGTGCAGTTGTTGTTGCGTTATGAGCAGGAAGGGGACTTTTTTTTGATTCTATCATGACAATGGACGAGACGCGCATGCATTACTTCATGCCCGAGAGCAATCGTTCTTCAATGCAATGGCATCACCCAGGGTCTCCAAAACCCCAAAAAGTGAAAACCACATTCTCTAATGGGAAGGTTATGGTCACCATCTTCTGGGACTCTAAAGGTGTACTGTACGTGGATTTCTTCACAGAGCATCACACAATAAACGCTGAATATTACTCCGCACTTCTCAATGGCCCAGTAAAGACCGCCATCAGGAACAAGAGAAAAAGGGTGCAAACATCAGTGTCATTTCTCCAGGATAACGCCCGTGAACATGTGGCTGCTAGCACCATGGACACCATCCAGAAACTGAAATGGAATGTTCTACTACATCCTCCATATAGTCTGGACCTTGCTCACGCAGACTCAGCCTCCTAAAGGAGCATCTGGGTGGAAAAAGGTTTCGCAATAATGAGGAAGTGATACAGAATGTTCAGGAGTGGCTACACTGGCAACCAAAAGACTTCTTCCTGAGCAGCATCTGCAAGCTTCCAGGCCGCTGGCGCAAGTGTATCACAAACCAGGGAGATTATGTTGAAAAGTAACAATTTCAGTTTTGGAGAATAAATGAATGTTTTTGTTCTATTTACAAATTATAATTCATATTCGCCCAACAATAGCAGTAGTTGTAGCAGTGGTGGAAGTGGCAGTAGTAGTGGTGGTGGTGGTGGTGTTAGTAGTAGTAGTAATAGTAGTAGCAACTGTACAACATATTTTACAAATTAAGCAGGGTTTATCATTGATGGCCTTGAAATATTAATGTGGTAGTGTATCTGCAATATGGGGTTATGACATCAAGTCAGTACGGTAGCAAGGCTGTCATTAATGATTAGAGACTAGAAGGTTCTTGTAATACTGACATTTCAACAACATGATTATATTATTAATCTGTTTTAAATGCAAAGACACTTTCCTTTCTGGTAATTGTGGTTACTTAATCACATACATTACACACAATGCAAGGTCTCTCATGCTTACCTAAGTGGTCTATATGGACTGTCACATATAAAAAACCCCCTTCTCTGCAGCTGGATAATGTCAGACTTCTTAAGGTTTGAAAGTTCAGTGTCACCAAGCATTCTGATTTCGGTCTGAAAATGCATAAAAATTACCTGACTCTTCAACAGATTAAATGATGCCCTTCTGTAAACTTAATGTAAGGTCAGACAACCGTACCCTCTATATCATCTTCAGTTCACCCCATTACAGACTGGCATGTTGCAATCTTCTTCAAGAGAAGTGCTGAGCGATAAGCAGCACTGATTTTGAGCCACTGCTCTGTTAGCCAGTTCATGGACAATGCAAACTGGGTTGTTACATGAAAGTGTTTACAAACCAAAAAATCTGTGTCACTTGTCACATCAGATATAGGTTCCAAAATACCAGACCCCATTTCCTCACTGTAGCAGACAACCATCCAAGAAGATGTCACTGTGTTTAGATGCCGCGAAATTATGAAATCTTAAGACCTTTTGCTGAATCCTTCTTTATGTGCATTCCCTTCATGTTACACCAAACATTATACACCTACGTCTTTTTTTTAACAACCAGTGATGATGATGAATGCCATAAACAGCTCATGAAATACAGGACAAGTGGCAGAAATTATATGCTATTAAAAGGTAATATGTAGTGAAATAAAAGCAATGGGGAGGGGAGGGGGTGAAGCAGTGTGGGCACTGAAATTTAATAACAAAGCTACAACATATTGAGCAGTTACGAGCCATCTGGAGTCACCATACCTTAAATTTCCATTTCCTGCAATATTCTGAGTTAATGGTAATTTATTCCAGATCAAGAAAACATAACACTGTATGCAAATAAGAAGTCTTTTTACCTGTGTTCGCAAAATTCAGAAAAGCAACTATTAGCTTCGTCATGACTGTCTGTTCATCCACATAGAATGACCTTGCTCCTGTTTGACAAATGTTCATGAAATATGATATATCAGTATTTTTTTAAAATGGGAAATTTTTCAAAAAAAATTATGGGGGGGGGGGGGGGAGAACACATTTTATGTTCAATAATTATTTTTTGACAACTGTGGCATTTATGAGATAATCCGGAAAAATACTGCAGAGCTGCACAGGCCACAGATTACAATACAGTGCACGTGCATTGCATTGAGGGGACCTAAGGCTACAAACACACACTCATAATATGTAATACTTATTGCTTTTACACTGTAACAATGGTTGCATGAACATGCCTCAATGTTACGTTATATGTACATTGTCTGTCTTGTTAATTTTGTACTACTTAAGTGTGCACAAAAGAGCTCTCTTCTATTTCTGCAATTTTATACATCTCATTTTATCTTGCACTTAAAGCACGCAGCAGGAGTAATTTATGAAAATTTCTTGGACTTACGAGAAATTTATGCACACTTATAGTACTGGTCAAATAAAATACAGTTAGTACCCTGGTGTTATGACCAATATAATCCTTGAAGTCTTCATCTTTCCCCAGCACAGACTTGCTAATGATATGGTCGAAGTAAACACATATACAAGGTACAAAAGGTGCTTTCTCAGTTTCAGCCAACCAAGTTATCTTCACTGTGTTCTTGTAATCCTTATCTGATAAATTTGGTTCAGCTTCTACTGATACAATCTTTCCATCTGCTCTGAAAGAAGAAAGAAAATGCAACAATCACCCTAAAGAACCGTATATCCAAGCTTTTGTGATAATATACATTCAAAATCTTCATAAGTGAAATATTATGAAATAATTGTGTTAGGCCAAAATACAAGAGTGAATTCAAACATTATCCGAATTTGTTACACTTCCCCTATAAGAAGTTCATTTTCACTGTCTGTTGAAAAACTTCTTATGCAGGAAATAAAGTCTAGATTCCTCTAGCAGCAAACACACCAATGAGAAGGCTAATGTATCTATATCAAATAGCAAGCACTAATCACAGCCTATGGCTCCAAGCAGTTTGTCTTTAACCCCTTTGGGGCCTAATATCAGGTATATCCATCAGAGAATGCAATGCTCAGAACAATGAAAATCAAGTTACAGTGATGGTATTTAAGACTTCCTTATGCAGATGTCATTTAAATTCTGGTCTTCTGCAGCTCCCACTGGGCATTTAATTCTGACATCAAATGCTTAAATCATGGTGCTAGGCCATGAAATGCATGATTAAAAGAAGAAGCCAAAAGTAAAAAGGATTACTCCTTACCGATTAATCTTCCTGATTAAAAGGTTCCCCCAGTTAATGAAGGTGGTGTTTTCTCCTTCCTTCAATGTTCCTGCATCAACACCATCAATGAGAATTCTTGGACCAACCCAGACAGTTTTTGTACCAATGGTATCATTTTTAGGGTGTTTTGCAACAGTCAAAGGTTCCAAATTTGCCCCATTTACAAGTACTGGCACAGTCCCTTCTGCTTCCAGAGCAGTGTAACGGGGAGCAACAGGGTCTATCACCTGAAACACCAAACATCTGATATTACTGACAATGTTGGTAAAAAAGTAACAACCATCTTATACTGTGAAATTTCATCTACCAGCCACGATTTTAATCACTATACACAGATTTTTTACTTTACTTTATTCTGCTTCTCATACTATATCAAGTTATGTGATCATTATAAATGATGTGTTCAGGAGCACATTGATGCATGGGGCTACAGTGTACTTCAAAATAATGTACCAGGAAGTGCTGAAGTGGCTGTCTTACATGTGATTCAAACTCGGAACCTCCTGAACGTGAAGAAGGCGCGTTAACTATTATGCCATTATCACCTCAACATCATAATTTCATTAGCAGTAAATAATAATTTCATTAGCAGTAAATAAAATTCTACCTCAAGTACCTTTACTTCACCATGCAACTGTTGAGGAACCACTGTCCCTTCTGGCTAGGAATTTTGAGTTAATATTTCTGGGAAGTAAAACCATTGTCCAGAACATAAGTTTTCAGGTTTTCACAGCAGTGGAAATAAGATACAGCTTTTTCTGAGACGTGATGCTGAGTGTCTTTGGGTACTGATGCTGCAAGACAGTATACATGCGTCACCCTACTGCATGCCATTATATGCGTCATTTTTTGTGCATCAACGTAAGATCAGCAGAATTTCATGTCATGTGACAATGACATATTTTATACCTTAATGAATGTTCTGCCTGGAAATAGGTTGTCTGATGCAATTATATCACAGAATATTTTAACCTCATATTTTATCACAGAAATGACCCTTAGCAGTTGGGCATTAGTTGCTTGACACTCTGTACGTACAAAGAGCTTGACGAATTTCAGGTGATTTGTAACTATTATACCGAATAATATTTATCCCCCCCCCCCCAAACTGTAAGGCCAGAGGTTAAAATCCAATACAATTACCTAGGAATAATCTCTGAACGAGATTATATACTCATATACTGGAGCACATCTACTATTACTATTATAGTATGCCGAGTGTCTGTTATTTGTACTGCAGCTAAGGTTTATTTTACTGCCACATTAGCATCACTGCATACAAACACTTATGTCAGATGTCCCCAAGTAACATAACAGTACCACCCCAAGTGCGTAAAATTCCATGGAACATGTGAAATTGCAACAATAGAATGGACCTAACTTGCTCATTAATTGTTTCAATTCCCACTTTGTAAAAGTATTTAAAACATGTATCCTCCACATGTATTTTATCACCTACAACACATGGTACTGCATTTTAGTGACCCAGCTTTAAAGATTAACTTCCGTTTTAAATTTGAAGTACATAAACACAAGAACACCAAAAAGAAATTTGTAGGTGGGAAAATCATATGTGTACATACTATATGCTTTGCATGTGCTATTGGTTGTTTTAATAATATGAATCAAGACACTATAATATACCTTCTTGTTGAATGACCAGATCTTGTCCCACTCCATTAGAACAACAGACCGAGATGAGCCCTGAGCAATAATAAATTGTTTTAAACCTTCAACCGTCATACCACGCCTCAGAACTCCTCGTACAGTTGGGAAACGAGCATCATCCCTGTAAACATAATTATACAGCTGTAGTTCTAAATGTTCACAAATGTTTAAAATAAAAATACAAACTTCTTAGTTATGGTCACCCTCCACCTCCACCTCCACCTCTTTGTCCACCTGTGTAAGTAGAAAATCAACTGAACTGTTCCTACTGTGCCCACTGATAAACTCCAGTTGATACAGTTCAGCAAATGTAATTCATAAACCCTAAAAATTAGTATGTACTTAATGCCAGTGTTTCTCAACTGACTGCATCCCACTGTTAAGGTATTATGGCTGACTGGCAAGTCAGGTCTAAAAATTATAATTCATTGGCACAAAAATTTTCCTGCATTCCACAAACATTTTTCTCTCTCTTGTGAGATGTTTCCCAGCAACATATCTGAAAGACATATGAGAAAGGTTTCTTCTTAGATATTTACCCATCACCTGGTGCAGCACAGAACTTTTCATTTCTTCTGGCACAATACTGCTACACTCCACAAGACAAAAGATACACATGCTGGGTTGGAAGGTTTGGCACAGAATTTGAACACACAAGTTAATTTAATCCTACATTTTGTGTCCAGTAAGTTCCAAACTAATTATGTGAACAGAATGAAGTATCTTCTGTAGTGATATGCTACTAAGTTATATTACAGTCTTGCTAACAATCATCAATTTCACAATTTCTCTCTCTTGGCTTTAAGTCTTGGACAATGCTGAATAAACAAGGAATCTTGGGTCAATGTTGCACGTTTTGAATCCAGTTCATAAATTTGGACCTTGCTTTCTGTCTCTTTCTGTGCAAGCGCGCGTGTTTAACACATCAGGCTGAAGCAGAAGGTGTTACACTTTTCATATAACAATCAGATGACTTCAGTGCCTACATCAGTCAGTGTGATAACCATACTTCTTGGATTATCACAAAATTTAACAATGGAGAGTGTGACATTTTTTAAACTAAGTTGAATTTTAGTTAAACACCAAACAAACCAACAAACATTCTGCATGAAAACTTGTACATACATTTTGAAACATGTCTTGCTAAAATACACAGCAGCAACATTTTCATTGGCCTATTTGTGGGTTCAGGTTCTGATCTTATCTCAACCTGGATGTGTCTCAAGTAGCATGACACATATTCCACAAAATATAGTGGAGAAATGCATCACAAAGTATTGCAGTGCATGGTAATATGACAAGAAGCATTTAAATTAATACAAATTTGTACTGGTTCAGAAGTTAAGGACAGACACATGCATCACCTAATAAATCATTTTTCCTCTTAGAAATGAGTCTGTAGAATGGCCATGTTAATTACACTTACCAACCATCCACCAGACCTTGTTCAACAAACCAGGTGAGTCTGCGTTTTGACAACACAGTATTCATCATGTTCAGGCGACTATATTCCCAAATGTATGGCTTTCGTAGACCAAGGGCCTCAATGAACCAATAATATTGATCATCCCTGTCATGATACTCTGTTGTTCTCAAGCAGTGAGTCACATCTTCAATACTGTCGACTATAGGACATGCAAAGTCATAAGTTGGATAAACCCTAAGGAAGAAATAACAGGTAAGTGAAACTTAATGCTTGTTCCATCTGAATTCTCACTTTCTATGTTCCCTCATGATACTGAAACTGTACAGTGATTAGTAGATCCTGGAAAAGTACAAAATCTCATACATATTCCAGGCAATAACTGGAAGGACACTAGGAAACAAAAGCTCTTAATTCTTTTAACCTCATTTATCCTTCTACTTTACTTTGGTCAATTTATTCTATAGCTTCCAAATGATTCAAAGCTGTGTACACTGTTAATGCTCTGCATACAATATGTACATAACACAGCAACTTCAAACAGGCTACATGTTTAATATAAGCTGTACAGGGGATCAGTTTCAGTAAAAAGGGGTTTTAATGCCTTTTGTGGATGCTGTAACATCACTGAAAGGAATTTTGAATTTATCATTATAAATAGCATTGTATGACATGTTGTTAATAACAACCTAATATTCCACTGGGAAAATATCTTATTTGAGACCAAAGCTTGTAAGGCCAATTCACACCACATGAAAATGAAGATCAATTGGACTGAATTTTGTACATAAATTCCAAAGAAAACCACATGTACCTACTTGTATTTTGTACCAGTTTTTGGATGTGGTTCATTCTTGCACCTGTAGATGGTTGGGTCACGCAAACAGCCATTGGCTGAATTCATGTCAATCTTTGCACGTACACAACACTTCTGACCACACTCAGTACCTCTTTTCATTTCCTCCCACATTTTGAAATTCTTTTCCACTGCTGTTGAAGATACAGTAACAAAGTAAAATTAATTTTCTTTCAAACAACACAAGTGGATAAACACACAGTAAAGGGTGTAGTGATGTTGTATCACTATACCTGCCTGGAACAGCTGAGTAAAAAACATGAAACTGCAAACCATTAACAACTCAGTACATAAAGTGGATACACTAAAAAAACTGATACCCCATGTTATGCACATTTAGTTATGGTCAAAAGGTTCAATTTATTTCAGTAGAAAATTCTTCAAAGTACACAGACATATGAGTAAGAAAATTAGTATCCAGCACAGTTTCACACAGATGTCACGCAATTCACCTAGTTACAACAGGAATTCACAATACGTCCAGCAATGAACTGCAATGAAATCAAAACCATCAAAACTCACAAGAAAAATGTTCCATAAAATCTAAACATGAACTGGTTCCAGTAGCTGCATGGTCTAAGGTGTAGGCTTTCGGCCGCTCGCCTTCTGATATCATGGGTTCAAATCCCACCGGGGGCATGGATTCTGTTGTGAGTGTTGTGTTGTCAGGTAGAGGTCTCTGCGACAAGCTGATCACTCGTCCAGAGGAGTCCTACCGACTGTGATGTGTCAATGTGTGAGATCAAAAAACCTCAAGAATGAGGAGGCTATGGCCCCCGTTGGGCCGCAGTGCCACAGGAAAAAAAATCTAAACATGAATCGGAGTGTTCAATAAAATTATATTCTGATTTACATTGTAGTCTTCTCATTTATCACACCATGTGATTTCAATTTGGAGGCAGTGGTAACAAAGTATAAACTAGACAATGTCATAACCCAGAAGAAAATAATCTAAATTTTCACCACTGTAAAAAGTCTCAGATCTAATTTACACTCTGCTTATGTAATATATATATATATAAATCATGGCTATTAAAGCAAGCAATTAAAGCAGGCACTGCAGCAGAGATTTTGAACATCATCTAAATCCTTGTACCCTATTTCTCTTCATCACATACTAATATTTATATTTTTAATTTGCGGCATTATTCCTTCTTACAGTTATATCATATATACATATATTTTGAGATACTGACAAGGAAAGTAACCATATGGGAAACTTGTTTCCTAATCAGGAACAAATACATAACACTCAAAAGGCATGCAATTTGCTAGATAATCTTGCTATGGCAATTACAGCAATGTACAAGTTTTGCAGCACAGCCTTCAAGTGTGCTTCATATCCTCATTCCCAGATTTAGTTTTTTTAATCACATGACTAAACATAACTTAGTCAATATGATTGATATTCTTGCTTTTTAAAGTTTTAGCTAACATGCGTTTTACAACTGACTTTAAAAAAATAATATATCCCTTTTCAACACGATTGCAAAGTGACATCACAGCTCTGGGCAAGATACGGAAGTACAAAACACAATAAAACATAAAATTAGTGATACCTTGGGATAAACCTGTGCTGTGCATGGGCAACAAAAGGAATAAAAATGAAGATGTCAGACACCTGCTGGGCAAAACTCAGATAAGGTGAAGTGAGACATTATGAAGAGAGTTAAGAGGGGAGCATTTACAATGGACAAAGAAGAATTAAGTAGGCTATGACAATGATAAATACAATTCCAAGTCTTTACTATGGCAATATAACAGTACTGCAGAAGTACACTCAATCAAACAAAAATCCATCGGTCTAAAATTTTCTAAGTCCCGAACTGGAAGTCACGTGACATACAGTTGCCAACATAATTTGAGTCATTTTTCTTTCCCTGTATTTGTGCATTTGTGGCTAATCTCTGTCTTCCATTCATTACAATCAATCACACCGCGTTTATATTAACCAAAAACAAAAATACATCTGCATAATTTCAAATTAAAACATTAATTAAACTACATTAATTTTCCCAGGCGTGAGGCTAGCTAGTTGGCTTTTCTACAAAGGATGGATGAGTAACCTGCACCCTTCGTTCTTATTGTCAGCAGGCGTAGACCAGGCAGTTCAACGCAGGGTTGTGACTGTATTGTCACAGCCAGGTCAGTTTTTGCCTGAATACAGACGGAAATGGCTTCTTCATTTGCAAAGAATGCCACAAAAGCGAATTCCTTTGAAATCATACCACTACAGACCACAAGGAAGGAGGACAATTTGAAGACCGAAGAAGCCTTGGCGCGAGCAGCTGTAACTCCGTAGACGGAACAGGTCAAAGGGTCCAATTCTTGATGTTTATGAAAATGACGATGATGATCGTGGTAATTCCCTACCCTCCTTTATCAGCCATGACCAGCAGCAGA
>Ga0136643_10016838_pt1 | contig 11000 bp, 8 predicted proteins | sample TergutLab28metaG_FD_96883 | JGI IMG/M metagenome (GOLD analysis project Ga0136643, IMG submission 96883) | Labiotermes labralis P1 segment gut microbial communities from Petit-Saut dam, French Guiana - Lab288 P1 (version 3) (version 3) | ecosystem: Host-associated > Arthropoda: Insects >... | reverse complement strand
TTATGTTAATATTCGACTCAGAAATTCACTTTCTGTAACTGAGGCACATTTAACGAAAAGGGAAACAAATTTCTTTGTTTCTGTACTGGGCAGAACACAACATTACATGAAGCTCTGAACATAGCCCAGTTTCCAGTTTCAAATGCCACAAGTGATAGCCTCAGAACTGACATTGTGCATTTTGTGATGGCCATTCACCTAAATATTGTGTGAAAATGTTTCTCTTTGTCAAAGTGACAATGAATAAGACACTACAAGCAAAGACTGTGCACAGTGCAATTATAATATGCACTCTTGACCTTCTACATTTTAATCCACAGGTTTGCACTGGGTGTTACACAGTTACAGTAAAATGAAGCACTTCATATTACTAAAAACTCTACTCTGCTGAGCAATTTCAACAGATAACCGTACTTTCAACTATTTTCAGACACACTAAATGAATGAAGTCCCCCCCCCCCCTCACCTGACACAAGTATAGAGGAAATTAACCTGTTATTTTCTATTACATGTTTAGCAGAGAAATACATCAAAAGTTTCTAATACATACTGTAAAAGTTTTAATGATCACATACAGACATAATGACACAACATAGATTCTTTCATACACCAATATTCCTACATTTAGTGACAGTAAAAATGAACCTGACAAAACAGGTAAAAATTGCAATCAGTTTTGGAAATTGAAAATGACTTAACAAGCTCAGTGGCACATATGTGAAATACTACAGGCTAACTGAACACTTAGCAAACAAGTTAATGTGCTTTTTTGAATGCAGAGTCACCTTCAAAAAATATATTCTGAAAAATCACAGATGGTTACAGACAGAAGGCTACAAACTTCATGATTTTAAAGGATGCACATCAAATGATCGAGATGTTGTCTAGTCATTTTAACTATTGAATTATATATTGTGTGTGTGCATGTGTGTGTGTGTGTATTTAGGCAATGACGGGAAATTTGCACCTCCTTCAGTGACAGCTACACATGGAATTGTGACAGGATATAATCCACAAATTAAAAATGTGGGGTATACAACACACACAATCTTTTCTGATTTTCACACTTACTTGATGAATACACTCCAAGACAATAAATGTCTGTGATAATGTCAAACCAAGTAAAACATGTATGTCTAAGGATTTGGGAAAGACAATGAAATTCATAAAGAGTGACACTGTAAACATGACAGTCATAGTATGGAAAGAAAAATAAAATATACCATGCTGATCAACATGCACTGACCTCCAGCAGGGCATACATTTTATAATAGGCATGGAAGAGCTATGAAACCCTCCATAGTACCAAGCTATAACTGAAACACATTAGCATGTGGACAAATCTGAACACAGTCAAACACTACATGGGAAAAGAACATAACTGTGTAAGTATTAATACCACTGTCATGCTTGTGCTAATATCTTTCAATGGTAATATCTTGATGACTGATTATTAATCTATGATCAATTATTTTCAGTAACCTCAGTCTTTCAGTCTGGGCAGTCTGATGGGGTGTAGACTTACAAAACAAATTTTTGCAGAACATCAAGAGGGGCAGAAGAAACTTCATTAATGCTGTATAATCATTACATGAAAGAAGAAGTATTTATTGTTGTATCAGCTTAGTACTTTTTATTTACATTCAAAATTATTTGCTGTTTCCAAATTACAATTATAGGAATCTCTGTCCTACACAGCCACTTCACAAGTGCTTTACCTCTTGTTTCCTCTCAAACTCCAAATCACATCCGCCATCTATCTCGTCAGCAACTTCACCTGTTGAACCTGTGCCAAGCTCCTCAAAGAAATGAGAAACTTCCCTCTCAGTACTGTATTCATCTGCAAAAAAATACTAAAATTACTTTCATTAAACATATTTCAAAATATGCTCAAAATACAGTTCTGTCACAAATGTCAAATGCTTATACGCATTACCTGGCATATGAAAAGACAAAATGATACATCCCACATTAAATTCAAAAAACATATTCATGATTATGGTTAATTCTTTGAACTTGATAATCATTTATTACAGACATAAATCTATTATTTCATAGTTAATCACAGGTATGGAATTAAAACACAGGGTTCCTTCTATTCCATTATTCACCATAACAAAAAACATGTCATACAATTGCTCAGCAATTTTGGTTACATCAGATTTCATACTTAGCAGAAATATTTTGTGCTGTAAGTCAGCTTTGAGAAAAATCACAAATTTGTGGCAGACGTACCAACAGTAAATCCATCTGTCTATGGAGCCTGTTTATTTGTATCACAAAGGATTACACTTGCTTACACAAAAGTATGATTAGAGTGCAGTTGCTTTCTATGACATTGCTCATAGATTTTAGCATTATCAGACTAATAATTTGGAGGTAATGTTTGAGGGATTATTTTCATCTTATTCAGAACGATACCAATTCAATTAGAAAATCACAGCCCACTTCACTCTTAAATTATACTTAAAGAAAACTACTCTGTAATCATTAAATTGCTACCAAATGAACGAAATTCTGTCCTGTGACTTTGCTATTCCAAACAGATACATCAGTGCTAAGTTTTCAACTTGAGGTGTCACCAACAGTAACTAAACGCCTAAAATGTAAACAAAGTATAATAAGATTTTGGTCCTATGTGATGTGACATCACAAAATTTGGTAATTGGGTACCAATATTTTGGAAAAACATTCTGCCTACATCTTCTATCTTCACAGTGGATGGAGACCATCAGTTCCTCTGAAATGTTGATACCCATCTACCAAACTACATGGTGTCAAATCTCATTGTAATCTTCATACTCACTACTACAAGAATGAAAAATCTCACCAACCACAATTATTTATGAACTCTTCTAAAACTTGCAGTATTTCCAGTGACCAAATGTTTATTCAGTAATACAAACATACCTATGATGTGAATGCGAGCTCTACCAGCATGATCTTGATCTCTGATTTGATTGGCAGCACTGATGGCCTTCAACCGTTCTGTTCGTTTACTCTTCTGACCTACATACACAAATATATCCTTCCCAGCATCCAAAATAAAGCAATCACCTTTGTTCATAGACGAGACATCCAGATTCACCTAGGAATAATGAAGAATATATAGTTATATAAATGTTATTGTAATCACAACTTCTTGAACTTATAATGCACACATGAAAAGTTGACAAATAGCTCACAAAAACAGCAATTTTATATAACTCACACAATTCATCCAACTGTCTTTCCCACATTCTCATACATTTGGGTTAAAAACACACCTCCTGTCAAAGTTTTGAACCCACTAAAAATTACTTCTTCTTATATTTTCATAAAAATGCACTATGCTTAAGGGTTGGTCTATTAAGGATCAGTCAAGTTTTAAATGTCTCCCATTGAAATGTGTAATGGCTGGTTATGACAAATTTCTGTTTCGTAAGTATAACATAAAAAATTACTCAGATGTTGTCACTATGAGTCCAGCCAAACAAAGATCCCAGAATGACACCCAGACTAAGATTTCTGACATTATGTTGGGTATTCCCACACCAGGGGCAGTCCTGCATGAGTATGGAGTACTGGTGAATCAATACTTAGCAGGGTAAAACAATACCAGATGGAAACTCTGCCCCACTGTCAATTTATTCATTTTAATTTTTGTATCAACAACCCTGGAATTAAACCCAGGCCACTATGGTATAATCTGGCGTACAAATATACAATTATAAGTATGAAATTAGTTACAAGGACTTTAAAGGCTGTATTTTACTTCTCAATTAAATTACCATTGAAGCTATTATATAAAACATGTACAAAAATTAACAAATGCCTTTCACTATTCATATAAATATTTATAACAATTGTAAGCAAAACTGTGTTCTTTGCTGTTTGTGCCAGCAGCAAAACCTCAACCAGTTACATGGCAAGACCCACCCTGAGTAGGCCTTTATTCAACTTGGCATTCACTATACCATTCTCACCTCTCTGACTCGAACATTTCGATGGCCCTTAACTTGGAATAGTCTTTTTTCCACTGCATCAGGATCCACAGAGCGGAATCCACTGGCCACTCCCCCAGGTACATATCGAATACCTGAAACAGTACACAAACCTTAATTCTTTAACTCCAGTACATTACTCCCAAAAGTATTTTAATCATCAATATCACCATGCCATTGTCCACAAAAAATAATAATTTTATTGTTACTCTAATAATAATAGTGTTTATCATTAAAATGCGTTTGGCATCCAAGTAATTGGGAAAGTTGTACGATTGCTTCACAGGTTAACCATGTACTATGAACTTCAGATGCATTTACCAAGGAATTTTTATAAAATGCTCAAGACTTTTAAGATAAGGACTGGCTAGAAGTGGCTTGTGGCATATTTAAACCTTACATCATGCCACTTAAAAACCATGCTCCTGATGCTAACAGACTACCTACCCTCTACTATTTCATTGTTAGGCTTGGCAGGAAATCATTCACTTTACTACAATCTAGAACACAAACTTTCATCTGGTGTAGAAGAACAGCTTATGCTGCCTTGTGTACCTTCCACTACACCTGACCTTTGGATCATGATTTACCACCATGCATGACTCAGTTTGACTGCACACTGCAGATCAGGTTACATTATTGGTCACCATCCAGCAAAGATGTCATCTACTCTATGGTGAGCAATCCCCTGATAAGACACTCTATATAAATTAGATTGTTCATGTATACTGTTGAAGCAGGTGCTGTTTAAGCTGGACAATCTGTGTTTTGCAAGCGGCACAGTAAGGCAACATGCTGTGTTCTCTCCATAGTTTGTAAGCGACAAAGAAGCGAGATAACTTGGAACATTTGTTTGTAGACAGGAAGATAATAATAAAATAGATATTACAGAAATGAGATGGGAGGGAGTGAATTGGCTGTATCTGGCTCAGTTCAAGAACTAATGTTGGGCTCTTGTCAACGGGTCAATTTGATTTTATAAAAGTGGGGAACTCCTGGACTGTCTGAGAAACTGAGATATTTGGTTTTCTGGGTTTGGTGTTGGTTGATATTTTGTTACCAACATTTCAGGACAATATATCCATTCCCTCTTCAAGGGTCAAGCAGTCTAAAAAGAATGCCACAGCATGTAAGCGCATGAATATATAGTGAGAGTGTGGCTGGAGACTGAATGACAGGCTGAGAAGCTATCACTTTCTCAAAAGGGACTCTGCTCCATGATGTTTGTGTTGTTTGTCAGTCAGTGAATTGGTTGGTTAGTTGGCTGGTCAGTCAGTTGGTCGGTCAGGTGAAAATTGAGAGTAACAAGCTGTGTTCTTTTGATTTAGAGTAAAATAAAACAAACTAGTTTGAAGCATGTTTCTCTATATTATAAACTACATACCAGACTTAAAATGTGAAAGGAACAGCTCAGACTCATGCTCTTGCACCTCACGATACTGTACAGGGGCCCCACCTAGTGAGTCATCCAATTCCACTGACAAAATGGCAGCTGAACCAGCTTCATCCTGAAAAAAACACACACCACACTTCTTCATGGGAGAATCACACCATTATCCAGCTTGTTAGTTTGAGTCAGATAATAAAGCTAATGTACATGTCAAGATAATATTAAAAAATAGCAAATCAAATTATCTCTTGGGGGTGTCAACAGAAACAGGTATCTTTTAGAAAGAGGTATCTTTTATGTAAGATCATTTTCTGATATAAATGTTTTAAGAGTCCAATGAACTACATAAAATGGAAACAATGCTAGCAGGGGAGGAGATCATGGTCACATTGTATGATGCCAACAATAGTAACTCTTAACTAAAAGGCTTAAGGGTTTGTATGTAAATGTACCTACGCCACTAACACAGCATCATTAATTCTGCGAATGTGTATGCATATGGCAACAGAGACATTGGGTGGAATGGTTAGTGCTGTTGGTAGCAAGCCAAGCAGTTGTGGAAGTATGGCAGCTGAAAAGTGGCAAGATAAAATATGTTACAGCCACAGTGATGTGACCAGCATGTGGCCTTGTGTAAAAGGAATTTATACCATTTCTTCTGACCTTTAAATCATTTAGGTAATATTCAAAATTCTGTACAACCATGGTGGCATGGTGATGTTGCTGCAAGTGTAAAAGGATTTTATCTAATGCCTACAACTTTAAAATTGCATATGGATTACAACCCAGACTCTATGTCGAGAAGTCAAACTAATCTGCCTGTTGATGGTAACTGCATTTTCACTTCAAAATCATTAATGAAGTAATCAAGTTATTAACAACAATACCTGGTTTATTTTAAGATTCTCTTTCAGTTTCAGATCTTAGATGACATAAAAGTGATGATAAATGGTGAGTAGGCAAAATTTGTGGTAGTCAGTTGTGACCTCTTGGAATGAAAATACTTGCCCAGCAGTTGCTGTTAGTCAGTATGGTTGGTAACCTAGCTGAGATGAGACCTTCTGAATACAAGTTTCCTGCAGTCACAGAATGCAGTGATGGCAAGATTCTGACAAATGGAAGACTGAGACAGAGGCACAGGATAGTTTCTTCAAGAGCAGTCTAAGAATATGGGAAAGGGCATTCTCCTTGCAGCTCAAACTGTGCGAGTTTTTAAGCTTTTACAGTGGCGTAGCTGAGGATTCTGTCCTTTTTTATTATAAAGCTGCACCAAATCCCCAACTTCTTGAGGGAATGCTGTGCCCTCATCTTCAAGAGCCAATAGGTCCTAATGCAAATTTCATATTATAGAACATTTACCAATCACAAAATTTTACATTGCAATAGTTCACATATCACAAATATGTTGTTTAACAAATCAGTTTATTAAATGAAAATCCACCAACTTCAATAAATTTAATCTGCTGAAGATTTACTTGTGGTTAGTATATAACTAAAAGGTAAAGCAGTCCCATTACAAGCCTGAACAGGCCCAGAGGGTTCCAGGAAGTTAAGGTTCCCAGATTACGTGACAACAGCAAAGGATGATGGTAGGTTGTCAGCCTTATGCACCGGCCGCCTTTACCCCCAGGAAATGCTCCTGGTACTCATTTCTGTTAGAGGCTGAGATCGACCCCAGGGCCATAGTGCGATCGGAAGGATTTTATGTCAATGAAAAATCCAATGATACCAGCCGGGATCGAACCAGGGCACTTCCGAATTGTAGCACAGCACCTTAACCACTGTGCTACCGCAGTCCCCTAGTATATAACTAGTGAATACAAATTTGAGTGTTAAATGACTACAGATATCGAATTTGAGTTTTATGAAGCAACCAGGAACTTTAACGCTTGCTGCAATATTGCGAGCTCAGCACAGCCAAGGCAGTTCATTATATTCTAGAGATATGTCTGAACTAGGCATTCACATCAGTTCGTTACACTCTGAACATATGTTCAAACCTATAGTGATAATTAGAAAGTTTGCTAAACTTTTAAGAATGCATTACAAATCAACCCACCTCTGTATATACACCTACCCTTACGGGAAATGGCTCTCGCTCGATTATTTTACTCACCGACTTTGGTTGCCACTGGCTGTTACGTACCTCCATATTTGAAGGAATTTATATATTGTGAATACAGTACTAAACCAGTGTAACATGGAGACTACAACGCTGTTACATTTCAGTTGTTTTCTGCTAATACAAGGTGAGTCATGGTGACTGTGTTAGAAATTTAGTAATACTTGAGCCGAGCAAGTTTGGTCATTGTTTAGTTAAACTTTGTTGAGTTTAAAATTCCAAAATTACCCTGAGTAGATTTATATATATGATGTGAGACAATTATTTGGATTAACTACTCTTTGATGCTATCTAAACTACTGAACATACACTTGTACAAATTACTAAATTCTTTTTGTTTTATTTTGACTATTAAGATTAGCATTTCAGAATATATAATTTAGATATTTTTGGATAAACGAAATAATTACTGAGACAGCCCTACAATATCCTTAAATCTCAGTTAAAAACTCAGAGTAGTTAGAACGAATTAGTTGTCATTAACTTATGAAGATTATTGGTATGGTGGCAGCCTACTGATAAGGTTAAGAAGTGAACTATTAACGTTAAAACAAGTAGTGTCCTCCCGCAAACGGATTAGGAAGGAACGAGTTACCCGGGGTCAGGCACTACATGTACAAACTTACAAACTGTGTTCTTCTGGGTTATACACATGCAGAAAGGCAGTACCAGGATAGACTTTTGTAGGGATGAGTGGAAAATGTTATGTGTGGCTGGGAGGAGGAGGAGGAGGAAAATAAGGTTCAGAAGAAGGGAAGGAGGGCAGAAGGAGTAGGGAGAGGAGGAGGAAAAAGAAGAAGCGGAAGACAGACGAGGCGAAAGAGGAGGAAGCAGAAGCTTGTAAAACATACAGTTCCTTCCTACATAAAAAGAAGCATTTACCTGTGAAGTGTCGCTTCCTAGCCAGAAGTGAATATCCCAGCTGAAACTGTTGTTATTTTTCTTCAGTGTCTGAAACAACAATAATGCAATTAAATTTTATTTTTGTGGAAACAAAACGCTACACTGCTCAGAGCACAGACATATAAGGTTTGGGCAAAAAAAAAACCGAGACTTAATTTCTGGATTGTGCAGAACTCAGCCACAATGAAACAGATTCAACAGTTGTTTAGCGCCGTCTTTCCTGACTCTAAAAAGAAACTGCGTCTTCGAATCGGGTAAAAAGAGCTTGTATTACGCCATTTTGTGTACGACATACTTATCGCCTTTGGCGGAGAACGTATTATAGGCATTCAAAGGGGAGCATTAGCGTCAAATTTTTGGCAAAATACCCCCCAGGAAAAGCCGCAACAGTAACGTACGGCATGCTGCAAAATGTTTATTGTGACAAACCAATATTCCGCGCTCCCACATCTGAGTGTCAGAGGCGAAGTACAAGATTCGAAATCCGGCAAATCCCAAAAACCGACAAAGACACTGAAAGATTTGTAAACCTGATGCGCAGTGATCACCGCTTAACGACTGGAATGATGACCGAGGCGTTAAACATGACTAAGTTCTGATGATAGATGTGGACACAAGAAATGCGTGGGCCAAGATGACGCCCAAAATTCTGTCGCACGACTAAACAATGAACGTAGTCTAAATCCACTCTGGTTTTCTCGAACGAACTGCCTTCCTGAAAAATGCTGTCACTGCTGACGATACATCCTTATTCCAATACGACTTCGAAACTAAAAGACAAATCCTCCAGTGGACAACGGACATGTTTCACAGATCGAAGAGGGCAAGAATACCAGGCTCCAAAGGGAAGGAAATGTTGAATCTGTTCAGCGACATTACAGGTATCGTACACCATGAATGTCCTCCACGGACGAAAACGCTCGACCAGTAACTCTACAAAGATGTAATGGAATGTTTAATTCAAAAACTTGCGCCGTAACAGACTAGAACTCTGGCTCAATAAGCAGGTTATTTATCACCACAATCCTCCTTCTCTTTAGGCATTACTGTAAGTGAAGAAATTTTTGTTCCAAAGGAAAATCACATGTGTGGAATTTCAACCCATTCATCAGATTTCACTTGTTGTGACTTGTTTGTTTCCAGAACTAAACACTTTCATGCGAGGAATATATTCAGGCAATGTGGGGCTCGTAGGGGGCCAAACCACAGTGTACCTATACGCGTTCCCAAAAAGGGCTACAAAGAAGATTTCGAAGAACGTAAGAAGTGAAGTGCGTTACAGTCAACGGGAACTGCTGTAATTTTTCATTATCATACTTCTACTAATATAGACTGATTTCTTTTTGCCACACCTGACAAACTTACACTACACTGCACTGCACAGAAAACAGCCAGATATACTTACAAAGAGAACAATGTACGAGTCTCCTGAGTAGAACTTCCCATAGTCCTCTTTCGGGTACGGGACTGCTTCAAAGTTCTGAAACAAAAGAAGACGCATTATGACTGCAAAACACATACTTATTTATTCCTCGGAATTCACTGCACGGCACAAATTGTTTTCATTTTTTATATGTACAAGGAAGGTTAGTGTTGGCCTATCAAGTATGCCGATCATAAAGTGGCAGACCAAAAGTTGTAACATACACCGTTTATATGCTGCCCTTCATTTTTATTCGTACGCAAAACCCATGAAAATATATTCACACAACTTATTAAATAAGCTGAAATAATGAAGTTATTTAAAGGAGACCAAATTTTTATTCAACAGGAAAACATTTTATTGTCACATTCTGCTAGACACAGAATGGAAGATAAAATATAAAAACTGGTAGAAAAACGCTGTTTTCGCTAAACAATGGCAAGATCTTTAAAAATATTACGTCACGCAAAATTTTTGTTCAGATTTAAAATTAAATTACATTTCAGTGTCGTATCCTTGTATGGTACCTAGGTCTTTCAGACCTTACCTCTAAACACATGATACAGTCTGAGACACTGGTTAAAAAGACACATTCAAAAATGCAGGCCTGAAGAGCGTTGGTAAATTACATCACATTTTTCCGGCTTCAAAATAACGATTTGTAGTATCACAAGTGCCAACTCTTTGGACCGAACGCAAAATGGTGTACAGCATAACGCGACAGTTTCTCGTCGAGTCACTCGGACGCCATAATGATGACTTTATAGCTTTACCTACCACATTCTCTTTTAATCACAACCCAACCACATGAAAGAGCCCAATCTAGAGCAGGCTCATTTTGTGAGACGTCTGATTACAAGGGCTTATAAAGACAAACACAAATTTCAGACAGCAATAGCATACCCACCTACGTGCTTTTAATGAGGCTCAGGAATCTGGCGTCGGTTTTTTTAGCGATTTGTACACGCGGGAAAAGTACTGTCTTTGGTATCATCACTTACCCCTTTCTGCCTGTCCTAACCTGTATCTCCTTCTTAAGAGTATTCATATTTGTGAGTTACTTACTTACTCCATGGTGCAGAGTCCTTCTTGAGAAGCTAACTGGTTTGCAGCTAGTCAAGAAATTCCCCGCATTTCACGGAACCCGAAGGTTCATTACCGCACTCACAAGCGTCCGTC
>Ga0136643_10016837_pt1 | contig 11001 bp, 3 predicted proteins | sample TergutLab28metaG_FD_96883 | JGI IMG/M metagenome (GOLD analysis project Ga0136643, IMG submission 96883) | Labiotermes labralis P1 segment gut microbial communities from Petit-Saut dam, French Guiana - Lab288 P1 (version 3) (version 3) | ecosystem: Host-associated > Arthropoda: Insects >... | reverse complement strand
TCCCCTCGGAGATGCTCCACAATAGATTGAACCGCAACGAAACATTTGTGCAAATGCTTCACGGGGATCGGTTTCTGTCCGTCGCCAACTGGGGAACGAAATCGTTGCAAATCCATGACTTACACACACGGACAACACTGCTGCCCGAAGAGAATGCGATGTTGCGGTTCGTTTCGGAAGGGGATACGGGAACGATGCGGTGCGACATCGAATTCGTCGGGGATCGCATCCTGGTGCTCTTCACAAAGGACCTGCACATTCGACCCTCGGAACCGATTCAAGAGTTAGGCATCCCCTTTCGGCAAACCACTTACAGTCAGGTCATGAATGTACCGAGCATTTCAGTCGGTGCAGGCGAAATGATGCTCTTCGACTCCGCAGGCAATCCTCGTTGGACACAACCGACACAGATCGAAAGGATTCACCGGCTCTGGGACATTCCCGACCGCTTACCCGTCATGCTATTCGCCGTTTCGGTAATCACAAGGGAAAGCCGGGATTCGCTACCCGTGATTCTTCACGCGACAAGATTTATGGCAGTGGACAAACGTTCGGGAGAATTTCGATTTCGCAAGGAGTTCGGTCCTTCGGATCGCGCTCTCATGCAAATGTTCCGCGTTACTGCCAACCCAGCAGCACAAGAAATCACCTTTGCCGTCCCCAACGCATTCCCCCCAGAAATGGTGCGGGCGAGGTTTGTGGGGGAGGAGTAGTAGTCAGGAGTCAGGAGTCAGGAGAAAGGAGCGAGGTGCGTTAGTATTACCTTCTTAATCTTTCTGAATATCTGACTCCTGACTCCTGACTACTGACTACTGACTACTTTTCCCTGACTCCTTCTTGTTAAAAACACCCCATCGCTTACAATACGGCAATGTCTGAAAAACTTGTCTTTCCACATAATCGTCCGTCGCATACTAAGATCGTTGCGACCGTTGGTCCCGCCAGTGATGCCGAAGAAGTCCTTGCCGAACTTATCACTGCCGGAGTTGATGTTTTTCGACTCAATATGGCGCATGGCGGGACAGAGCAAGCCCAATGTCGGCTTGACCGTATCCGAAAGGTCAGCCAATCACTCGGTGTTACTGTCGGTGTGCTTGCCGATCTTGCTGGTCCGAAAATGCGGCTCGGAACCCTATCTAATGATCTATACCCCGGCGATGTCTATCAGTGTAAAACCGATACCCCGATGACTTTCGTGCGGGGAGATTCTGCGACCGAACCAAATACCTTTACGACCACCTACGATCCGCTCATTGATGACGTTCGTATCGGCGACCGCATCATGCTTGCCGACGGAACGGTCGTTCTGCAAGTTGTCGAAAAGAATGCCGATAGCATCGTTTGTACTGTCATTCAGGGCGGACCGGTACGCAGCCGGCAGGGAGTTAATCTTCCCGGCACGAAGTTGAGCATCAAAACGTTGCAACCTGTCGATATTGAACATGCTCGCTGGGCAACCAAGGCGGGTATTGATTTTCTCGGTCTCAGTTTCGTGCGGAGCGTGGGGGATATTACGGAACTTCGAGAAATCCTCATTGAAACTGCATATCAAAACACGGGCTGCTGGGGGGACATTCCGCACATCATTTCCAAAATAGAAAAACCGGAAGCGGTCGAAGCCATCGACGACATCGTACAAGCCTCGGACGGCATCATGGTGGCACGCGGCGATCTTGGCGTTGAATACGATATTGCCCAAATTGCCATCGTTCAAAAGAAGATCATCGAAACGTGCCGAAAATACGCGAAGCCTGTGATTGTGGCGACGCAGATGCTCGAAAGCATGCACCATCAAACACTCCCGACCCGCGCCGAAGCAACGGATGTCGCCAACGCTATTCTTGATGGCACGGATGCCTGTATGTTGTCCGGCGAAACAGCGGTGGGCGAATATCCGGTTGAAGCGGTGAAAATGATGCACCGGATTGCTGTGGAAGCAGAAAAACTACTGGAAGCCCGGCAAAGTGCGGCAGATCGAAAGCGAATCAAGACCACTTCGGTAACGGGAGCAGTCTGCAATGCGGCAGTTACGGTTGCCGAAGAAGTCGATGCTCCGATGATTTTAGTCGGCACACGTTCCGGCAAAACGGCACTGGCAGTATCTAATCAGCGATGTTTTACGCTTTGTGTGGCGGCGAGTACCAATGTTCGGACATTGCAACGGATGAACCTTTACTGGGGAGTGTGCCCGATGACGAACGTACCGGCAGATTCACGTGCCGCTTTAGAAGCGGTAGTAACGACAGGCAAAGAGGCGGGCTATCTGGAATACGGCGACCGAGTGATTTACATCGTCGGTATCGCGCCGGACAGTAACCATCAGAACGTGCTGTATTTACACGTCGTCGAGTAGCACGCGAAAAATCCGGGATGCAGCGCAGTCCCCGGCTTTTTGGGCTCTTTTCTGCTGCTACAAGAGTTGCAAGCGTAGCAACGCCGAATTTTCCGAAACTTCACAGACTTTCGCTACCTTCCTGAACCGGCAGGGCAATTTGTTTTTTCTTCAAGAAGCCGATGGTTTTGTCCATGTTCGCAGGCCTAGAGTACCGAGACGGCAAGAGCGGGAATTTTCCCTGAGTATCCCCAATTCTTTGTTTGCCGGAACTGTCAATAGACGGCACGAAGTGTAACAAACGGCGAGAAATGTTGGTGAAGCCGCCATTTTTTGTTACGCAGTGTTATGTTTTTTCTCATTTTTCTTCCAAATTCCAGTTTTTGACTCATGTCTGAAAATCTGAATTGCCGAAAAGTTAAAGACGGAATGACCCGAATTACCCAAACAACCGATGCGTTCGGCGCAGCCGACATATTCGGTACAAACCAACACTTGATTATGAGCCTATACAAAATACCTATCCCCTTGGCGAGAACTCTAAGAAGCACCATCGCGTGCCTTCTCGCAGTTGTCGTCTGCACCGCGCATACTGTTGCGGTTGCCCAACCTTATAATGCCTATAATACGGCATTCAGAAATGCGTTTACCGTTGACAACAACGTAATCACAATCGGCAACGCCGATGCGACAAGAGCAAGCATCGTTTTTCCTAACACTAACACTGATCCAGCGGTAACGATCACGGGTCGAAATATTACACTCAGAGGGAGTGTTACCAGCACTTTCGCCAGCCAGGTCGCCGCGCAGTCCAGTCAAATATCCAACTGGGTTCAGGCGGTACTCGGCGGGGACAGCAGTGCGTTGGATAATTACAGTACCACGATAAGCGCGTTTGGAAACACGCTTGGAACCCATGCCAACAGTCTTTCCGGGATCACGGGCAATGGACTGGAAAGATATAACTTTGGTTCCACGCAGGTGCTGGGCGACCGAAACAAGTGGTTTACCAGTGCCGCAAATATTAACCCTGGATGGACTTACCCGACTTCCGCCTACTCCGCCAATGATCTGAGTCTGCAAAATCTCCGTTTTGGCGATGTGGATGTTCGGTACACGAATGAAAGATTCGTCAACGGGTTGATTGGACCCTATTTCAATGCGCGGGAAACCGTAAGCATGAGAAACATTACCGGTAATGCTTTCCAAAACATCGACATAAGGCTCCGTAGTGATGGTGATACCCACTACCTTGCTGGCGGTGGTGTCGTCGGCATTCGGGCAACGGGTGAGTATCCCGTGCCAGCTCCCGATGGTCCAGCGACGGCTCGAAGAGCCGATGCGATCATGGGACACGTTTCCGGCAACTTTTTTGATAACATCACAATCATGGCAACCATGTCCACCGACCCTGGTGGCGGTACTGACAGATTTCACCTGAGACCCACTGATGGTGCTACGAGTGCCTATCTTGAAGGGGGCGGGTTGGTCGGCGTGAATGCAGCGACCTCGCCGGTGATGACTGGAAACCATGATACTACCCAAAGAGTTTACGGGAAAGCCGTTATGGATAGTTTGACCAATAACTATTTCACCAGAATTCACATTATGTCCAACGATATTTTCTTGGGCGGTGGTCTGGTGGGGCTCAATAACAACAGCAAAACGACGGACTCACTCGAAGTGTATGCCCGGCTTCCGTTAGCACAAGGCAATATTTTTGGACGCGGCACTGGAGACCGTAACGGTCTCAACGAATCCTTCGACATCAACGTCGAGGTTGCGTTTTCGCTTCGTGGCGGTGGTGTGCTCGGTTTGAACGGTCTTTCTGCTGCGGATATACAGTTGCTCAGACTGGAAGACAATGCGTTTGCGGGTATCAACGTGCAAGCCGGTAGTTATCTTCGCGGTGGTGGTATCGTCGGGCTTCAAACAAACGACGGCGAACGCAAGATGAGATTTTACCGCTGGGACGCAAATGCGAATGGGATTGGTGAAGGTGGATACGTTATAGTATCGCACGCGGATATAGTGAGCGACACTTATGCCTCGGATATTTTTATCAGATATGCCGGAGGGACTACGGGTCATGTGGGGGAGCCTGATGGTTGGTTCAATCTAGGTCGATGGGGTTTTACCAACTCAGTAGATGTGGGCAACACGACGCTCTCAGGCAACGATGTCTTCACTGCAGAAAACTACCAGTTCCTCAACCCAAGCACATTCACGGAACTGGGAGCCGCAGAGGCGCTCCTTCTCAGAGCAGAGGGGAATCTCTTCCTGAACCAACGAATCGATGTCGGTAGTTACCTTCACGGTGGTGGCGTGGTTGGATTGCGCGGCAATTTTGGCGCAGCAGCATTGGGAACGTTAGAAGGGATCAATAGAGCCGGTGATTCCGAGGGCGGACTCATCGGCAACGTGTTCAGGGGAATTACTGTTCACGTCGGAACGAATGCCCACATGCCCGATACGGTTCCTCCCACTTCCGCCAACAATAACAATGCCGTGAACAAATATCTGTACGGCGGCGGTATCGTTGGTGTCTCCGCATACAATATGGCAACGTTGGCAAGGGTGCAAAACAACTATTTCGAGGACATTATCGTTAGGGTTACAAGTGGCGTTGTCGCTGACGCAGGCGAATTATACGGCGGCGGCTTCATCGGCGTTGATGCGTATGATAATCAAGGACGAGATGGTTCTATGGCAACGATAGGCTATGTCGAAGGCAACTGGTTCATCGGCGATGGCACGACCACCAATGTGCTCGCTAACAGAATTTACGGCGGCGGAATCATCGGTGCCAGTAACGACAGCGGAATCGCACAGATTCTAAACGTTACGAATGAAAACAGGTTTTACAATCTGAGGGTCGCTACCCATTCCGAACTGGTCGGCGGTGGCGTGCTGGGAGCATGGTCAGATAACGTGATTGTCCATGGCGGATTACCAGGTGAATTGTCCACACAAGCGACAGCCGCCATAGGAACCGTTGAGGACAACTGGTTCGTCGGCATGCATGTCGAAGCAGGCGGACACTTGGAAGGGGGCGGCATCATCGGTGTCCGATCCAACAATGAAGCCTCTATTGACACGGTTCGCCTCGGTCGTTTCCTCGATAACGAAATCAGCGTTGGAACCTATCTTGACGGTGGTGGTATCATCGGTGCCACTGGCGGCGGAGATGGCGCTACTTGGATCAGGCTCATTGATGCAAGCGTATTCAGCGGTAATGCAGTGACCACTGGTACAGGCGACCTCTTTGGAGGACTTGTTTACACTTACGGCATCAATCATGCTGAAGGCATGACTATTCAGAACAGTCTGTTTTTCGACAACACTTTCGAATCAACTGGCGGAACCGTTTTCGGAGCCGTTACAGTGGATACCGGTGGGGTAGCAACACGCAACGCCGCTGGACACGTCTTGAATTTGGTCGCAACCGCCAACAGTGAAACGATTTTTCTCAACAATGAGATTCTCGGCGGTGCTTTCAATCCCGGTGATTTCAACTCGATCTTCATCGGAATGATTCCCGACCCTGTTAGCGGTACTCCTGACTCTGCCCAAGCGGATGCACGATTGCTCGTCCAAGCAGATGGTCTCGTAGCACTGTATGATCCGATTTGGGTCAATCAGGACAACGACAAGACTTTCCACATGGAAGTAGTTGCTGGCAATGGCGATTTCGTCTGGGGCGGACACAACATTTTCACGACAACAGATGCGGGCGGTCTTGAACAAAACGGCACAACCGGCTCCATCACACTCCGCGCGGGGAGCACCACGACAATTCTCGATGGCACTACGCGCGATGAATGGGTTCCGCTGCCCGGCATTCTGCAACACGCAACATTGGGTGGTGGTCTGGAAGACTGGCACACGATGACTCTGACTGCAAAGAATTTCACATTCGAATTGGAAAACGGTGCGTGGCTCAATATCGAAGGACACAACCATTGGGATTTCTCCAACGTTGTGAGTTCAGGGTTGATTTCTGCGCCGGAACGTCCCGACGGCACACGTCCTGATGTTCGCGTCGGTCTGAACGGCGATCTTCATTTCAATTTGAACAATACCAACGTTGCTCGGCGAGGACAACTTCCCGGCGAACAAGATGGTGATGCCTTTTACAATCCGGCACTTCTGCTCATTGATCTGCCAACGACAGGTCAAAATCAACACATGGTCGATCTTTTTGGCAGCACGGTTCATTTGAGCCCGGTCAATGTCGCAACCGGCAGAGAATTGCAGGATGGCGACCGGTTCTTCTTGGTCGAAGTTCGCAATGGTACAGTGCAAGGCAGTGCCGTGTATGGCAGTGGGGCAGATAACAGGGGCGATAACCCCAACCAAGCCTTTACACTGGATACGCCTTATACGTTCGAACTTGGAACGCCACAAGCCATCGTTCACCCGGATCGAGTGACTGTCGCTTCCGGTGTTACCCGGACGTATAATTTCATTATCGACTTGAACGGCGACAATAACAGAGACGGCATTCGTGATTCTGACGAAAACTGGCGCGAAGTCAACAGCCGTATTCTCGTTGCCCGGATTCAGGACGGTCCCGATCCCGGTGTATGGGTTCCACCGCCGAATGTTGTAACCTTCCTGCACAATGATCCGCCGAACATTCCGGCTTTCATTGATCCTCGTTGCGATCCTTGCGCTCCTGTCAGTTGCGATCCTTGTGCCCCTCGCGGTTTTCGTGGGCAATCACACGGTCCTTCGCACTGGGTGCGAACCCCCTTTGCCGAAGTTGGAGGGACTTGGTATCGTCTTGACACTGGCAGCGGTTCGTACTCCGATGTCCGAGGAGTGCAATTCCAAGGCGGTCTGGCTGCTCAACGCCGGGCACACAACGGAGATGGCAGAGTCATTTTCGGTGCCTTCGTCGATGCAGGCGATGGAAGTTACAATTCATTCAATCTCGTTACGGGTTTGAGCAATCCGAACCTGCCAGAGGGGTATCGTGCCCGCGGCATTATGGATTATCTCGGCGGCGGTGTTCTCCTTCGCAGAGAGTGGAACAACGGCTTCCGATTCGATACCGTGTTCCGCGGCGGCAGCGTGAAAGAGAGATACCTCTCGTCCGATATAGCCGCGTTCACTGCGGAAGACATTCCGGTGGCTTACCAAAGGCGGAACGCCTATTGGGGCACAAGCCTTGGCTTGAACCAGAGGACGCACCTGAACCGTCGCAGCCTATTCGACATATACAGCCGATACAGTTGGCTGATGGTCGAAGGCAGTACAGTCGATATTACGCAGCACGACGACGCAAGTCTCAACGAACATGCACGCTTCCGGTCGGTACATTCCCATCGGCTTACCAGCGGTGCGCGTTTGACGGTACAGCGTCATTCGAGGCTGTCATGGTATGTCGGCGCGGCTTACGAACATGAATTTGACGGTCGTGCCCGTGCGGTTGTAACCGGCTTGAACCATGATCCTCTCGTACTCGGCGGTTCAAACATTCGCGGCGGAACCGGTATCGGTGAACTCGGTTTGATCATGCGACCGCGTGATTGGTTCCAATTGACGACGGGGCTCGAAGGTTACACCGGCAAACGCGACGGTGGTAGCGTGTTCGCATCCGCTGTATGGAGATGGTAGTGTTATGTTAGAGTGGAGGGCTTACGCCCTCTGACAAACGGCAGACGACAAACGGCAGACGGCAGAAAAATTGCCGCCTGCCGTTTTGCTTTGCATTTTTCTTTGCGTTCTTTATGATTCAATTTCACCACAAAGACACAAAAATTAAATCGCTCTCTTACGATTGCGGCTCTGATTGATTTATAAAAATAAAAAATTTTCAAAATTTTTTCAAAATTCCCATTGACTCCTCTTGCAAGATTCAAAAAAATGTGTACTCTATTGCACTAATGAATGTGAATTACTTTTTTTTAACGCGGACATCATTAAAAAACTTGATGCATACGTTGGATTAAAGTAAGACACGAAGGACTTGTTAGATCATTCACACTTGAATCGACAGGTCACATGATGGTCAGTGAAACCTCCTGTGAAACGTCGAAGGGAATCGCGGAAGTTGTCGACTTCTTTCAAAATCATGGTTTATTGCGAACACCAGCAAAACTGTTTACAGCAAAACTATTTTCTTTGCAAGATGAACTTTGGTAGATTCTCTGCGCGTACATCGGGAGCAAAAACTGATTCGAGGTTGTATTCAATCAACGTGATTGGAGCCTCGCCATCACAAGCGGAACGAAACATTTTGCTTATGGTTCGTTTCTGATCCTCTACTTTCAGGAGAGTTGTTATGCCGAAAAAAGCAACAAAGAAAGCCGCCAAGAAGGCCGCTAAGAAAACCGTGAAGAAAGCTGCAAAGAAGACCGTCAAAAAGGCAGCCAAGAAAGCCGTCAAAAAGGCAACCAAGAAAGGGACAAAAAAGGGGACCAAAAAGTCCTGCAAATGCCCCAAAAAGCCTTGTGCCTAGGACAACCTGCTTTCACCTGCTCCCGCCGTACTTCTTTGATGACGGGAGTACCAAAAACACCCGCAACGCCGGCACAGCCGGTGTACCGGGTGTTTTTGTGTGTAGACCGCACCTTGCCACAAACTGGTTGTTTTTCGATGGAACTCCTTTGTGTTCTTTGTGCGTCCTTTGTGTCCTTCGTGGTAAATTGAACCACAAAGAGCACAAAGGACACAAAGAAAAAATGACCAGTTTGTAGCGAAGTACGGTATAGGTGTTTTTCCGTGCAAAGGAGAACGAGCAAGAGCGAAATCTGGGCATCCCTACGCCGCACGGCTTCCCCCGTAAATCCGGTTAGCAAAGACATATTCCACCGCAAAAATGCAGGCGAGCAGGAGCATAATCATCGCGTACATTTCTTGTCCGATACGCCGTCGGGCAATGCCAAACTCGATTTCTTGCGGAGTTCGTACTACTTGGTACAAGCCCTCTCCGAAAAGCCGATCCAGTACCGCATCGTCCACCCTTTGTAACATCGTTGCGCCTGCTGGTATGTTTGCACTGAAACCCAAATTCAATGCCGCCTGACCCAAACCTCCCGCGCGTACCGTGTAGTTGCCCGGTTCTGCTGTGGTTGGTATGACAATTTCTCGGCGGATAGGATCGGGGGTGATCCGTTCCGATGTTCCCTGTGGTGTTCCTAGTAGGACACTCGATGGGAGTGTGGTAGTGTTGGGGCGTAAGACCACCGGCTCCCCGACGATAAAATTGGACTGCTGATTGCCTATGCCGACGAGATGTTTGCCGATTCCTTCGGCAAACAATAACCACATCCACGTTACTTCACCGCGAGTCAGACCATTCCAGAATCTCTCTGTGTCCGCCGTTTCCGAAACCGGTGTTGTTACCATCACTGTCCGTCCGCGCCCCAGCGTTTGTGTGATGATTGCCGGACGATTGTCCGAAAACCGTGCCGCAATGTCCGCTCGAAGCGAAAGTTCTCCCAGTTCCCAGTATCGGAAAACCGGCTGTGCGAACCACGGGAATTGATCCAATGTCCATCCAGGAATTGACCGAAACGGCGTAAAAATGGGGGATATGCCAGCCCCCGGAACAATCCACGCCCCTTCGGGAACCCGTGCCTCTCTGACCAATTTTGCTCCCAGCACTTCGGTTGCGACAGGATCATTGAACGATGCCAACGAGTCCACGCGCTCACCGAGAAAAACGCCAACACCGAAACCGGCGGAAACATAATCGGCTAATCTCGTCCACGTCCCCGACGAGAGCGACACCGGATCAGGGTCGAGCAACACGACTGCTTGGTATTCCTGCAATTCCGTCATCGTCATTCTCGCGAGTTCTGTCATCGGGACAGTTTCGACGGCAAACGGGATGGTTTCCAATGCTGTCCGAAGATAGAGGGAAGACTCTCGCACCGGCGGCTGGGCAAAAATCAAAACTCTTTGTGGCTCCTGCACGGAGAGCGTGAACCAACTTTGGTCATCCATCGGCAAGGCATCGGAAGTCGAAAAACGGAGTTTTCCCTGCTGCGTTCCCGGTTCAAACCCGCCGGTTAAGAGCATTCTTTCGGTAAGTTGCGATTCGCCACTGGGGAAATCGACCGTCCGGGACATCCGCACCGTTTCGGCAGTCGGATCATGAGCAGTGCCGATGAGAACAAGTTCAATCGTTCTCGTCGTTGCTGGTCCGGTGTGTGCGACCGTAACCTCAAATTCAACGGGTGCATGAGCAATCGGCACTTCCGGGATGAGCGAAAACTGCCGGAAGGAGGAATTGCTGGGTTCCAGTACACTGACATCGACGACAAAGATTTCGCCATCAAGTTGCCGCAGCGCATCTGAAGCGGTTGGAACATCCCAGCCTGGCACAGAAAGATCGGACAGAACATAAAGTTCGCGGTGCTCTAAATCACTTGACGCAAGCAAAGCGGCAGCACCCTGCACCACTTCAGCGACAGGGCGACCCATCGGCGTAATACGGAGTCGATTGATTCGGTCTTCGGCGGCAAGTTTATCGACTTGAAAGACAGGGGCTTCCGGTTCGCAACTCAAAATGGCAACGCTGCTGTTTTGCGGAATTTGGCGGAGAATCCATCGGGCAAATTCTTGTGCCTCTTCAAGCCGGGTTTTGTTTTCCGCCATATAATTCATTCGGAAGGAAGTGTCGATAACAATAGCGGCGGCAATCGGGGCATCCTGCG
>Ga0136643_10016836_pt1 | contig 11001 bp, 4 predicted proteins | sample TergutLab28metaG_FD_96883 | JGI IMG/M metagenome (GOLD analysis project Ga0136643, IMG submission 96883) | Labiotermes labralis P1 segment gut microbial communities from Petit-Saut dam, French Guiana - Lab288 P1 (version 3) (version 3) | ecosystem: Host-associated > Arthropoda: Insects >... | reverse complement strand
CCCCCCCCCCCCCCCGCGCGCGCTCGCCCTCGTGTTACTATTTACACTAGAACCTTCCCGGATAAGTTGCCTGCAGCGGAACTGTGTAGGTAGAAACTGAGAAGATTTCATACCCGGGAAGCTATGAATGCTCATGGCCCTGTGAAAATAAGATACCGTGGATTGGATTTGTATTCCTGACACTGATCGGCATGACGGTGCTGGATAATCTTATAAAGGGGAAATCTGAGTAGGATCATTCATGCAGGCGAATGGTACCTCAGCTGTACACAAGCCGTCCTATGTTCTTCCATCTGAAAAAAAAAGTTTCGTTTTGCCACGTGGTGAATTTGAGGCCTTTTATTAGAAAGTGGAAACACCTCGCTAAGGACCGTGGCTAGTATTAGCAACGTATGATGTTTCTACAGAGACATCTCGTTCATGCCGACGTGCACGTATATTGACAATGAGGAGAAATGCGTAAACAATTGTTGATCTGTACATGTCAAAGGGAGAGATGATTGTGGGAGGTCTGAACGGAGGACAAAGAGTGATTCAAAGATGGATTCTGATCTTTTTCCGTGAAAGTGGATTCTTCTAGATTCGGCAAAATATAAATAAGATTTCGCTCCCTTGTACACGGTATTCCTGGTCTTACTGGATGCTGCATGATCTGTGTGATTGGTTGATTATTTAACGATATTTTTTCGACATCCGACAATACAGGGCCGATGCGGACCAAACCGGTGCCCTCCCGACAAATGTCTATTGTATGGTTCATCAACGCCCATACCGTAGTTTCGGAAACTCACAGCCAATGAGGTGTCAAGACGTGTGGCATATATTACATGGACGAGAGATGCGCTGAGAATTTATTTAAATTCTTGAGGGAAGAGGTCACTGACAAGACCTAGCAGAAGACATCAGGGAAATGTTAAAGCGGACATTAAAGACATAGGCCATGAATATTCGGACTGAAAATTTCTATCTCAGGTTAGAGCCCAAGAGGAGGTCTTTTGGAAAAGGTAATGCAATTTCATGTTCTGTGAAAGACGGAGAGGTTACTGACCAGCATAATGACTGTTAGCCGCTGAAGGAAAATTCTGCTTTGTATGTAAGGTCGTATTCAGGGATAAAACATGGGAAGAGGTGCAAGGCCGGACGTGTCTTTCGTTACCGTTCACTCAATACACAAACCCACAATAATATGTGCCTAACAAACCGAGCAGCGTCGCGTGAAAAAGCTTCATTTCGGGATATCTGACTCATGTATTCCTGTAGGAATTCCAGTATCTACTGATAATTAAGTCTTACAGATTAATACACCTTGAAGACTGGGATAGATATATTGTTTTATTTACGACATACATATATTATTCGTATATCCATTATTAATCGGTGGATAGTATATGCGACAGATTTTAAAATAAATTCGCCTTCACCCCTTCGTTATTTCTTTAACAAATTCGTACTTCCCTACAGTCTGTCGTCCAGAAAGTTGTATATCGTATAATTTGTTCAAGGTTTGTTGTTACATTACTTCCTCAATAAAGTGAATCAATGAACAGATTATTCGATACGTGATGGCAGGGAAGATGGGCTAATGAAATTTTCCAATGCCTGATATTGCTCATATGATGGAGTCCATTATGTTCTAAGTACAAGGATTTTGATTTCTGTGTTGACCGGTGTGAATTCCTGACTTTGCTGCTGGATTTTTAGTAACCACGGTGGGTGCGATAGAACTGTTTGTCCATTGCGAGTGTCTAAGTCTCAGTTGTGTTCATTGCAGTCCTGCTTTAATTGAACTAATAGCAGGGAGGTCGCAACTACCTCTTCCTCCTCCTGCCGACATATTTCACCTCAAAAACTACGGAATGGCTTTCGATGGCATTTTTGTCAGTCTACACTAGTAGTTCTGGAACGCATTTATTTCGCTTGATATCGGTGATATACATGTCTTCACCCTGTTTTACAGGAAACTCAAATCAACTTTCTGAAAGACGGATTTTTTTAAAAATTGGAGTGGAGCATAAGGTTTTGTCGGTATTAGGTGCTCAGTTTGTATTTAGAGTATTCTGTATATAGTGACAATTTAACGAAAGACAAGGGACGATAATTTTTGACTAAGCAGTGTGACACTCTGCGGTCGCAAGACTTCACACTCGAGCTGAGATATCATGTAAGTACGTTTTGTACTTGCCACTTAACTAACGGACTTAGCTTTCATTTGTCTCTGTTTCTGCTGTCAAGGGAAGATCATTACTTATTTAAATGGTAGTTAACTTCGGTTGTTTAAGTAAGCTCTGTTGTAAGGATTATACTAGTTCATAGGCTGTATTCACATGTATTCACGTAGGGTGAGAAGACATTCGCGCTAAGGTTCCGCATTGTGACTTCTTACTAAAAATAAGTGGACAATATTATACAAAGTATTTCCTTAGGCATTTACATTTCCAGATATTCGTGTACGAGTTAATTAGACCCTGTGATTGAACCCTATTTTCTGAAGTCTGGTGGAATAAATGGAAGTGAAACTCAAGGATTTTTTAATTCGCTACTAGTGGACGGTGGATGGTCAAATATACGCTCCGACCACTTTATCTCAGTCCCCGTTCGCATTGGATGCAACTATAAATTGGAGGTATAGCTAATTTTGACGGATTTTATGGTGACGAAGAATCCTTGGCTCTGCTTAGATCTGAACGTAGACAGTCCAGCCTCAAGCCAGTTACTCTGTAGACTGACGTGTGCAGCCTTAGCGCTGGCATGCATAAGACCTTGACTGAGAGAAACGCACTGCGATTTTTGGTTGGATTTAAAACGATACCGAAACTGCGTACTTGATTTGCGTAAAATAATTCGAACCGTTTGCATAGAACTTTGTCCATTTTAATTGATATTTTCTTTTGTGACTTGCGGATTCGTATCGTGTCTCAGAAAACTAGTAAACAGTAGATACACCGTCTAGAGACTGTGTCTTTTTTATACGTATTTTCTTCAAACACGCATCAAATAGCAAAATGTTACGTAATTCGCAATTATATGTTTTATGCCATTTGCCCAGTTTATATCACCACCACGTCAAGACAGTCTCTCAGCTGACCCACTCTCTTGTCTAATTTGTACCGGAGTCTGTCTGTCTCGAATTTGAAGGTAGCAACTGACATCCGTCTGGTGCTGAAGTGCAGCTGCAATTGTCTACGGTATTTAATTGGGTACAGCAACAGCTTTGCCTTTTATCTGACTCAGTGCTGTATAATGTTGAGACTCGACTTAAGCTTTGTGTAAAGTGGAGGTTTCAGTGCATGGACCTGTATGAATTCGACGTGCGGGTTTCGATGAGAACGCCCAAATGCCTCTCTTAATCGAAATGGCTTCAGTAGGTTTGCAATTGAATAAACGGACGAAGAGACAGACCTCATAGCGTATCACGTAGCATGCATAAATTTAAAGGCGAGGACCAAATAAGCTTCGTGATGACAGAACTAATAATACGTTTTCCCACATTTTGAGACCTTCGTTCGACCCTCTTAACAGTAGTGACACTCCTGCCTGTTGAATTTGCGTGGTGCGAGAGCCGGTTAATGGTTGAATCATGTAGGCGTAAGGAGAGGTCCCTGTTCTCTGAGCTGCCCACTTGAAGCAATCAGCTTTGAATGACGCCATAGTCTCAAGAGTCTTCATTTTGTACCACACTGAGAACGCATGCAGCTTTGTCTTCATGATTTGATATCAGTACAGTGACTTGGAAATACTGTGTAATGATAGAACTTCAGACATACTGCCAGTACAATAATGTACGTAAGTTCTTAATGCTATTCGTGTCCGTGCATTAATAAACGATTAATACAATATACGTGTACTGCTTATGCTTTGCACATCACACAGAATGTGCATGAATACGGACCGCTCCAAGCTGTGACCCTGTTACACACACCAATAAAGCCGTACACCTGAACACCTTCGAACAGTTCTGTATTCAGTTATATAAACCAACAAAACAAACCCATACCCGAACGCCACGCTGTAAACTGCAACACTTTATGCGACCTTATCTAAGACCTTCAAATGAAACAAACCAGCACATGACGCAATACAGACATTTCAAACGCACCCGTCCATGCTGCTTCAGTGCCGTGTTGGCTAACGAAACAAAACTTGGCATCCTGATATGGTATGTGCAAACAACCATCTTATTACCTACACGTATATGACAGCTAATTAAAACACTCGTAATTATGTTTATTATTATTATTATTACGTAATTCTAGTTATATTTACTATTATTATTTTATTTTATTCCAGAACCATTTTAAATCCCCATAAAACGGCAATCTCCGCTCTTTATAAACCAATTCTCCACTGGTACAAACGGGTTTTATAATATCTGCAGACATATTATGAAAAGACAAATTTTATTGCATTTAATAAGCCATCCATGTTTTCGTATGTGCTTTACTAATATTAAGTAACTCCCTGAACACGTTAAAGATAGACTGAAACATGTCGAGTTATAAAAAATTGTGTGTAGAAATATAATTTTAACATCAGTACGTTTGTTGGTTTTATTGTGTGAATTATACGTAAGTTCGTAGAATGCTATCTTGCACTGAGAAAGATCAGTTATCTTGTCTGCACATATTGTCCACGTGCTGTTTTCATCAAAATTGTACAAAAGGGTTTCGATTAATGACGAATTTGAGAATCCTTGAATTTTAATATATTCTGTATTGATTGGTCATGACTCATGCTTTAATAAACAGGTTGAGAACTCAAACTGAACTATACCCCTTGTCTCAAAACAGAGTTTAATCGTGCGGAATAATCTTGTTCAGCATAAAATTCAGACACTCTTACGAACTCTTATATAGGGCATTGTAGACATAATGTATCCTTAAGAACATGCGCAAGAAATCATCTCTTTCTCAATGTAATGCCGTATCTGTACTGTTTATTATGTGCTGAGCAACAGATTTATCTGCGGTAAAAGAAGCCCGCGATCACTGGTGCGTGCAGTGTTGTAAATGACCCTTGAGAGCGAGTCTTTAACTACAGTAGTTGATTCAGCGTTCGTAATATTGCAGACTCTTAGAAGAATAACATACATGGATATTCTGTCAGTGCTCCCTATCAATTCCTCTACCATTGACGCAATATAGTCGACTTACTGGCAACGCCACCAAAAAACACAAAAAGTCATGTTAAATACATATTTACTTATATAGTGGCTAGAATTATGTAATGTATACGTAAGTACATACATTCCACGGATCCTTCAATGTGTTAGAAGGACAGTAGGATGTGGAACAAGTCATAAATACACAAATATAAACAATTTTTTACAGTGTAAAAATAATATAATATTTTTCAGAACAGTGTTATAGATCATCTTAAATAAAAATTCAGCCACAGAGTAAAGGGAGTGTGTATTTAAATATTTTCTTAAGGCCGCTTTAAATTTTGCGTTGTCATTCTTGAGGATGGCCACTTTTTGTGAAATCTAGACTCGGCTTCAAATTCCCGTGGCGTATATTGATGTAAAATGTCAGTACAAAATTCAACCAAAATCTCTTTAGTGATTTCAGGTGTGAGAGATACTGATAGAAAAAGTCGTTTCACACTGTTAATTTTACGCACTTCTTGGAAAGGACAGTAAAACACTAGCAATCGAATAACAGTCGTCTGTGGAGGAACTGAAATGTTAGTGTCACATCACTGGGCGACGTGTGTCGTCATCACAGCTGTTAACTATACCCACATCATAGGCTTCGGTCATTAACGATCCAAGACGAGGAATGAAGGAGAGGGGAAGGGGGGGTGAGGGGGATGGGTCTAAATACCATAGCATTACAGCTATATCGCGAGTATGGCAACTGAGGGAATAGCTTTATAAGGAGGATGCTGTACCTCTATCGTACCATAAAGATGCTTTGGTGAATATGAATTTTAGAAGGATCCAGCGCACCTTGCCTTACCTTACCTTCGTTTGCGCAAACCTGTCAACGTTTAAATAAGCTCTTTGTTCACTGAGTTTATAGAAGCTATTTCTTTGCCTCTTGTACAAGTATTAATTTTGTGTTTAACAGCCGCGGCTTGTGTTAGAAATTCCACAGTCTTTTATTACAGTAAAGGAAGCAGTCGAAGTGAATGTGCTTTGTTGCTTTGTAGCTGTAAACACTCACACAGCAGCAACAGATGCACTTCGCATATTTATTAGCGCTACAAAATACGACTTATGCCGCTCCCTTGTTGCTTCCGCTCTTTTACATCCAAATTTTCTCCTCACACTTTGTTGTCAAATACAGTTAATTTGTGTTCTTAAATTAGCATGCTAAACTAAATTTCACACAAACGTGAAACAAGAAATTAACTTTTTTGTTTTAACTTCTTGAATACGCTACGTCAAGATACAATATCATAAGCTGATAAGTAGTAATACCTTAACTTCATCTGCTTTCAGTTTCATCAAGAATATAATTCAGATTACTTATTGACATTAACTAGTACATGCCAAAGAAAAGGCTGTTTGTTCTTGTAACTCTTCTCCGTGCTCTGATGTTGATGCCTGACAACACATATTTTGTTCTTAAGCTTTATGTTTTATGACTTGTGGAGATTCAGAATTTTAGCTGAGTAACTGACTTCGTGGAACAGTCCGTCTTGTTTATATGTGTATTTTTAGTAAAACTGTCTGTAGCTCAGACTTCATAGTGTCAATAATGCACTGAAGGGAAAGTGCATGGAAGCGGACGTGGCTTATTTTGAGGTACTGATCTTGAATTTGGATCGATAGAAGAAAACCACGACAAGACTCAGTGGGGCTGGTCGGTTTCCCAGCCTGGATTCGAATGGGAACTTCTTGGGTACAAGTGAGAAGCCCCCTCGATTCAACGAACTTTCTGGCTACACAGTACTTGAAAAGCTGATGATTGCAGGTATTATATACTACCTTGATGTGTCTAACATTATATCAGCCTAGAAAAAATCGTTAAGATCATCAAATAATTTACTTGTTTAGTGTCCGAAATAATAGGTGGTTTGCGTCTTCCTACTGTCGCCCCCTCATGGAGATGATGTCCACTTGTCTCAAAGCAGTTGCATCGACCTAAATCCATACAGCTGACAGACCACGCAGTGGTAAATTTTCTCGTTTATTTTTGGATCAACAGATCAGTAGTGTATAATGAAATGTGTGCCTCATTTTTTATGTTAGTGAAGAGAATAATTCAGAGAATGACGAAGTCCAGATACCTGCGTTCTGCTTTAAAACTCCTCCCGCTTGCAGTTACATACAAAACCGCTATCGATCAGAGAGTAAATTAGCTAACAGAAGTAATCAGCCAGACATGACTCCACTGATATCCGCGCGACTGAACTGTGCTTTTCGACTGCTATCCACTGTAACAGTTCATAATTAAGAGTTCATCCATGGGAATTTGTACCAGCAAAACTCCAGGGCTGCACATTCGGAAACCGGGTTATGTTCGGCGTATGGCCCGAAATGTATATTCGCTGTCACATCTGTATCCATAGCGGAACATAGTAAAAATTTTGAGTAAAATTCGTATTTGTCTGCTTCCGTTGATGTGACATACGCGTACATTATACCATATCAAACAAAACTTGCTATGTACTTATAACATAACATTTCGGTGCGTTCTTTCAGCCATTGTTCCAGTGCAAAAGCAATAAGTACTACTTAGTCTGAGTGTGTGTTTGTGGACTTAGGTAACCAACATGTAATGCGCGTGGTACATGTTGTCATCTGTGGCCTTCCCGGCTGTACAATAGTTTTCCACATTATCTCATAAATGAAACGATTTTCGATTTAAAACAACGTTATTGAACATAAAATGTGTGTTTCGATTTACTCTACAACTTTGAAACATTTCTCGTTCTGGGAAGAATTGAGCGAGATATGATAAAAAAATGTATATTGGTCTTCATGTAAAGTGCCCGTCTTTCTTGTCCGACTTTAATGAAATTTGAATTTTTTTTCGATAGACTTACGAAAAATATTCAAATATAAAATTTCGTGAAAGTCCGTCCAGTGGGAGCCGAGTTGGTCCTTGCGGACAGACGGACGGGCGGGAGGGCGGACGGACGGACAGGCAGACATGGCGAAGCTAATAGTCGATTTTCGCAATTTTGCTAACGCGCCTGGAAACAGATGGCAGCTTGGTTTAGTAATGCCATACAACACAAACAGTAAAAAAACAGCGCTGTTCAACCACGACGGTGTGATGGTTTTGTAAACAAACCCCCCCCCCCCCGACTGTTTCACAACTTTGAGTAAGTGGTGGACTGTTAATTAAATTTGTTTTGGCGCAAATGTTAAAGTCGTCGATTGGTCTCATGAGCGCAAATGGAACTTGTGGTCGTCGAAAGCTAGAACCCACGTTCAGTTGGTTTTAGAGCCTAGACACATGCTGCTACTTTATTCCCACGTTCCTCCCACATACCCGGAATCGGGTGTTTGTTCCTAGAGAAACAAACATGATACTGACACTGTCCATGTAATTCAATACACGCGAACAGCAGCTTACATGCGACTGTAATGCCATCTCAGCTTTAAACAGTCCTGCTGTATATGCAGTCTCCATGTTTTATTTTGTACTGCCGTTGCGGGAAAAAAATGCAAAGGCGGTACACTGTTGTGTGAAAATTTACCTAAAACAGTACGATAGAGCACGTGTTGTGGTGTGACGCTGAATTGACTTCACTGAGTCCAACGTAGTTTAATTTAGTTATGAAGTTCGTTATTTAGTTACTTAGTTAAATGGTTGGCTGGTTGGTTGGTTGGTTGGTCGGTCGGTTAGTTAGTTGTGACCATCGATTAGTCAGAGAGTCAGCTAGTTGTATATCCAGAATGAGAAGAGAGAGTAATATTAAAATGGAATGTACGGAAATGAGTGTGCTGATGAGAAATTGGTCTTATTTATTCCTAATTGTTAGTCGATTGTTTCGTTAATTGATCAGTTACTTATTTAGTCACTCAGTCTGATGAGGAGATAATATTAAAAGTAATTTAAGATAAGCAATATGTGAATGTCTGGCAGGAATTTTGCTGACTCAGGGTGCAGGCTTAGACTCATTCAGTTTCTTGGTTAGCCACTCTGATTAGATAAAATAATGTTACTAAGGATGTTAGATAAATAGTGTGACCGGGATTGGATTTTTCTGACGGGATAGCTAGGTGCTGAGTAAATTAGTTACTTGATTATTTAGTCAACCAGAACAGGAAGTGATAAAAATTTTGAACGGATAAAGCATAAATAACGCTTGGGTGTGTTGGATGGTTTCAGTTGCGCGGATTACTTTATTCACTGGCTTGGTAAATCAGTTCGGCGACTCAGCTAAATTTAAGATGTTAAAGCGGTTGTACAGAGGTCAGGCTGGCGGATAGGCACTGGATTGCACAGGATCAGGGCACAGTCCAGTGAAGCGCCACTTTAATGTGGCAGTATACACACCATGTTTTCTTAAAAGTGCTATTTGGTGACCACGTTATTTTTATAAATTATTCAGGATGAGCTTGTATGGAGTTCGTGAGATAGTTTATTATCGTGTAGCAAACTGTTTAATTAATAATATTAAAATGAAATAAAATATTTACTCCGTCTGTCACAACTCCCTTTTTTATTATTTCAAACGTTGGCAACTAGTTTCGACCTGACTTAATTAATAAGGTAATTAACTTGACCTAGGTCTGTGACGGGTTATGTTCCTGTGACTCATGACTGATGTTGACACAAACTAATAAACTAGGTTCTACATAGGTATATCTGCGGTCGGTGACATGTCATTGTAATCATCATACTAGCACGCAGAAATATTTGTGATTCCTCTGTGATTCAGAGGTCACACTAAAACTCGGATCGTGGTCGGGAAATGTTAAAATTACGCCATCAGCCACGCAAATAAAATGCGCTTTAGTTCAAATATAGTCAATTGACTTCTAAGAGATAACCCACATCGCGAACACTTGAAACATTTGGACGAATGCTCAGGCCTGGAAATTAATAAAAAAATATTACAGTTTAATGTTTTCCATCCCGAAGTGTTCGATACATATACAATAAACAACAATGTTCAGTCGAACACAACAATCATATAGTATGTTATTTATTGACCTTGGGCGACATGTTTCGATTCACGTGGAATCATCATCAGGCCCTCTCTAAAAAAAAACATAGATCCATTACATAGAGCTATTAAAACACGTTATGGGATCCAAAACGTTCACAACAAACTTATGTTCAAAATACATATGTCTTTGTTTTGGGATATCATAACATGTTTTAATAGTTCTATGTAATGGATCTGTATTTTTTCAGAGAGGGCCTGATGATGATTCCAAGGGAATCTAAACATGTCGCCCAAGGTCAATAAATAACATACTATATGATTGTTGTGTTTGACTGAACATTGTTGTTTATTGTACATTATTACAGTGCTGGAATTTGCAGCGCACTCGAAACTGGAGTACATATATATTTCGCAAGTGAGTTACTTGTAATTTTTGCTCTTTGGCCGCATTTAAAATTATTTCAGGTACAGATATGTTTTTTCGGAGCTGATTACACTGCGTAATGACATATAATAGTGTTTTCTAGCAGTTAGTTGAAAATTTGGCACCTAGAAAAATATGTCAGTTGAATATTGTAGATCTTAATTAGACCAGCATTGCTATTACTCAGTACGATGAGTATTCCTTTAAAATGAAAAACACAGTGGAAGTTACTGGATTTCGTAATCCCAAACCACAGTCCTTGAGGTGCCCTAACTTACGAAGGACAGGCCAAACACAGCACTTCTTGGTATTGGAGACACCACATTCTTATAACGTTGTAGGAAATATTTAACTGCCCTGTGAAAGCACTGGAACCGTTTGAAATGGTACTTATCAGTAGGAGCACTTATCAGTAGGAGCACTTATCAGTAGGAGCACTTATCAGTAGGAGCACTTATCAGTAGGAGCACTTATCAGTAGGAGCACTTATCAGTAGGAACACTTAT
>Ga0136643_10016831_pt1 | contig 11003 bp, 6 predicted proteins | sample TergutLab28metaG_FD_96883 | JGI IMG/M metagenome (GOLD analysis project Ga0136643, IMG submission 96883) | Labiotermes labralis P1 segment gut microbial communities from Petit-Saut dam, French Guiana - Lab288 P1 (version 3) (version 3) | ecosystem: Host-associated > Arthropoda: Insects >... | reverse complement strand
GGGAGCCTTGAACTACTGAACAGGCGGTACATAACGATACATAAAATGGGAGCCTTGAACTACTGATCAGGCGGTACATAACGATACATAAAATGGGAGCCTTGAACTACTGAGCAGGCGGTACATAACGATACATAAAATGGGAGCCTTGAACTACTGATCAGGCGGTACATAACGATACATAAAATGGGAGCCTTGAACTACTGAACAGGCGGTACATAACGATACATAAAATGGGAGCCTTGAACTACTGAACAGGCGGTACATAACGAGACATAAAACGGGAGCCTTGAACTACTGAACAGGCGGTACATAACGAGACATAAAACGGGAGCCTTGAACATACATGACAAAAGAGAAGTGTAAAAAATTCTCCAAGTTTTTTTGTCGTGATTTAAATATTATTTTAAGTTGTAAATTATAAATTTCAGAGTCAATTACAACCACAACTTCCGAAACACATTGTAATTCTATTATAGACTGATAGCGACGTTTGTCATCATCTACTGTAACTACAGACTCCCTAAAAAGGCAACTCTTTGAGCGTATCAGCGGTGGACAACCTTTGAAGCAGCCCGCCCTTATCTTCCAAGTCATCGTTCGTATCTTGCGTGGGTAGGCCTAAAGAGTCCTACTTAAGAAGCTAAGAGATTCTTAGTCAGTCAAGGAATTCTCCGCATTTTATAAAACCCCGATGTCGATTACCGCGTTCAAAAAAGTCCGCCATCTGTCCCTGTGCTGAGTTAGACCAATCCAAACCATACTCCCACCCCACTTCTCCAAGATACAGTTTAATATTATCTTTCCGTCTATGCCTAAGTATTCATAGTGGTCTCTTCCACTAGGTTCCCCCACCGACACCAAAAACTGCCACGTGCCTCGTTTATCTCAGTATTCTTGATCTTATCATTCGAATAATATTTGGTGAGGAGCAAAAATCACGAGGGCTCTTCATTATGTATTCTTAGGCCGGTCAACTGCTACTTCGTCTTTCCATCACGAGAAGTCCACGTGTATTTATGAATTTTTCGATGCAGGAACACCGTGCTCTCGACAAACAAGTTATTTTTTTATTTGACAAAGTTTCTTACACCAGCACCGTTATCTGTACAATCCTCATGTAACTCTCATCCCCAATTACCAGCTTCAAAATACCTTCTTTCCAAAATTATGCACTCAGATTTCCGAACATAGTTTTCATGCGGCACTGGGGAAAGTGATTGAATTCCTGCTCCGATTCCTCATAAAAACCGCCCTCTGAGTCGTAATTTTTATCCCAAATTGGTAATTGCACGTTCAGAACAATAACTTCACACCAGTGACCCCTCAGCACTATATATGACACCCTATCACTAACATCTCTTTAGGTGGTTCATCCCTGTTTTATTTGGTTGTGTACAAATAAGGGCTACGTTTTAGTAAGTCAAAACACAACTAGCATTCTTTTGTATTTTTATTTAAGTTGACGACATGTTTCGACCATCATTTCTGGGCTATCATCAGGTCACAAACGTAAATTGAGGAAGCTACACAATGTAAGTCATAAAATTAGTTACGTAGATCTAAAATTCAACGAGATCTTGTTGAATTTTAGATTGAAAAATCAGATGAGCACAGTAGAAGGAAGGTTGGAAGGGGAAGAGCAATGCTGTATTTATAGTTATGTAGGCTGGGCATGTTGAATACTTATACGATACGGCTACAAATGTAAATCCCAATACGAGAGCTGAAAACTGCAGAAATGTGTTTCCCTGTAGATCATACTTGACACCATAACATCAGCCATAGAATAGAAGATGAAAAAAATGATAAAAGATTTTGTTTTTAAAAATCTTAAATCATTTATCACAACAGTGTAGATTTGCAGTTATTATAGATAACTACAGTTTGTCCCACTCGCTACCGAACCCGGAATTTTTTTTAATAATTCTAACACCAATGAAGATATTGCAATGAAATTTGAACAAGAGTACGATCGTTGTGTGAGAAATGAAGAGGAATGTGTCTGCAGTGCGCCTAATTGTTGCGACACGGAGCAGCGGTCCGCCAGCCAGCCAGCCTGTTTCCTGCCTGACGCGCCTCTCTGCTGATCTCTCTGTCATTTGGCTGAGGGTGCCGTCTGATTATTTCTTATGGGGATATCTGAAAGAGAGAGTTTACCGAAACAAACCACGGACCATAGACGCCTTGAAAGCAAACACCACCGAAGAAATTCAGGCAGTGACAGTGGAAGTACTGGCACGGTCTTCCCAAAATGTGGCGCGCCGGGATCAGTCCTGTCTGGACGCAAATGGTGGCCACTTGCAGCACATGTTATGATGTCGTCACATTTCTTACACAATGAGGCAAGTCTGCTTCAAATTTCGTTGCAATATCCTAATTAGTGGTAAAACTATTAAAGAAATGCCGGTTTCGGTAGCTAGTGGGACACAGTGTACAATGATGTTAATTTTCACATTCGTATCGTGCATCTTGATATTATCAACGTTTTTTCTTCACCAACTAATGCACAAATGATTGTCTTGAAAACAATAATAAAATTTACATCAAAATAACTCCCACGTGTTTCGGTGCAATCATACCATCATCAGTGAGCGCATTATTCGTGAATGCTACAGTTAAAATTTGTTAAAATAGCCAATTGTGCTACATCGGGGTGTGATTAATTCGGTGGTGGTGTGGCTGCTTATATTAGTGGGTCTTTGTTGGTGTGTGTATGTTGCACTGTTTCGAAGTAGACTACTCCCGAACAATGCAACATACACACATCAACAAGGACACTACCGATATATGCAGCCACATCACCACTGATTCAATCATACGTCGATGAACCATAACTATTTTAACAAGTGTAACTATAATGAGCTCCCTGAAGACGGTGTGACTGCACCGAAACATGTCGTAGCTATTTTAATAGAAACTTTATTATTGTTTTTAAGACAATCACTTGTGCATTAGCTGGTGAATAATAAACGTTGATATAATGAGATTATTGTTTTATTTTATCATCTTCGGGGAGAAAACATGTTTCCGAAATACAGTTTTCTCAAATTTTGGTCGGTTGTAATTTAAAATATCCAGTCACTAGCCATGTTTGTAGTTCTGGACTTACAATACAATTTCACCCACAATAAACTGTATAGACTAGGCACTAGTTTTATCACTGCACATCCATAAATTCGCATGCCTGCTTACACCTCCACCCGACTGAAGCAAAACAATTTTTTTTCATTGCCGTCGTATTGTCCTTTAACATCCTACAATACCACTACCCGCACAAAAGTTGCACATCTGTCCAAGACATATTACCATACATCACTTCCGTGCGATAAAGTAAGTGTCGTGTCGTGTCAACTTGTGGCAAGTCATATCGTGTCATGTCATGTGTCAAGTAGTGTCATGTCGTGTTGTGCCGTGTCGTGTCAAGATGTGTCAGTTCGTGTAGTGTCGTGTCGTGCCAAGTTGTGTCGTGTGGTATTATGTCATGTCTTGTGCCGTGTCGTGTCGTGTCGTATCTTATCGTATCGTGACGCTAAACATTGCTCCCTCATATATCCGTGCGTTCACCAAATCGTTATTTATGCTGGAAGAGATTGAAACGTGCGACGTAGGAGTGGAATCCAATAGCATGAAGTTCCTATCAGTTTTCTTTAAAATCCATGGAGATGTCGATGGTTGAAAGGGAAAGACGCTTCAGCCCCCTCCTACATACAGACACGCAACTAACACAGTATGGATATTTCAGAGGTTTATATTTTTTACCAATTTGTAAAGGACAGAATACTCAACGACGTATCTCCGTATGTAGCAAATTGGCCATAACGTAAAAGGGTTTAGTTGCTGGATCTTACAACCTAATAACAAATGCCATATAATCAATCATACTACACGGACTATGTCCTGGTAATTAGAGACTGTTGTTGTATGCTTTCTTCTGCGTAATTCCCCGAAGTCTGAATTTTATATGCCGACGTTTCGGAACACTCTGTCTGGTCCTTCTTCATAGACCTATGAAGATGGGATAGTGTGTTCCGAAACGTCGGCATATAAACTTCAGACACCGGGGAATTAACCAGAAGAACGCGTACAATATTCAGAACAGGGCGAAAGTTTTAAATCAAGAATTAGAGACTACATAGGCCTCTGATATTTTAGTCGTAAAATCCTAGAGGAAATAACGTTGATGGGAAATCACCATTTCTACAAGTTATTAATTCCGTGAATTGTTTTCAATTTCTCATTTATAAAACCAACATAAGCACACCTAACACACATAAAACAATAAAATCGTGTTTACTGCTGCATGTTTCGGCGGAACCCCACAATCTTCAAAAAGTGTACACACCAGGATTTAAAACTAACTACAGTGCAACACATTAAAACAGAAATACAAATTCTATCGTAGTGATTTATTCAGCTGAATTAAAAAACGCATATCTCTACCGTAATTGAAATGACATACGCCTGGAATATCGTTGTAGGTTTCGCCATTGTATACAAACATCTAACTTCAATCTTGGTCCCTTATGGATCTTGTTTTTGTATTGTGTGTCGTCGTACTCTGCATAGGAGATAACTTGCTTTACAAATTTCCTGAAGATGGCTAAAAGAAACAGCCGAAACATATTTGAGCACTCCTATATACGTAGATAAGTGAAAAGTATAGCGCTTTTTGGTAAAAACAAACTTATCTTTATATCCCCATTGCACGAAAGTTTTACAATATTAGGCATTTCCATTGTTTTTCTCGTCACTCCAGAAAAATTTCAGTAAAGTACCTAAGATAAGCTCACGATTTCCGGATCCTTTCTTTTCTACTCTTAGTGAAAGCAAACTGCTATACTTTTGGGACAGGTCTTGACCTCTTGCCGGTTATGTGCGGTCAGAGGACATTAATATGAATGGATTTTTTTTTTCCTTGGCCCAACAGTCGTTAATGGGTCAGGGCCTCCTCATTATGCAGACCTTACAAACACACTCAAAGACACACACACACACACACAAACTGTAGGAATCCGCTGGAGGAGTGATCGGCCCATCGCAGGAAACTCTACCTGATAAACACTACACTCACTATACTCTATGCGACCGGCGGGAGTCGATCCCGCAGTCCTAACAAGCGAGCGGTAGCAGACCCACGCCTTAGACCGCGCGGTCATTGGGCTGGGGTACTAAGGCTATCATTTTAACCAAATCGATCCTGTTTCGCCGTGTAAAGTTATCCCCAAACAGAAACTCTGGCCACTGTATTGGCCCGAGATGAAACGGGTAAATTTACGGAGGGTATAGAATTGCACATTAACAGGGGAATTGGAGGCTCAGGGTTCTCATCTATCTACATGGGGAAGTTGTTTGTTCAGTAATACCACAACACAGCAGTCACGGACATAAAAGCTGCCGGTGTCTTAAGGCAGAGCTGGCGAACATTTTCGAGGAATCGTTTCCAAATTTCGAAGAAATCCTTCCGCGCGAACATGGAAATTTTGAAGAGCAAAATAAAGTCTTGGAGCATGACGTAATTATTAATTATTGCATAATAATAATAATAATAATAATTATTATTATTATTATTATTATTATTAATGCATATTAAAATCATACTGTATAATTAACGCGTAGTAGAACTATTACATTACTGATAAAGGTCTCCTCGAAGAATGCGTCAAGGAAGAAAATGTAGCAGTAACTGGGGCTGCTGGTACTTCTGTTTGAAAAGAAGACAAACTTTTCGTCCAATGCCACGTACTAGTTCAGTCACCGCCAGGCCGGCGTCCCAATGATAAATATCCAGTCAACACTTCGCATCGCTCACGATTTGTGTAAAAATGTTTCACTCGTAGTGTTATTTGGTAGCAACGTTAGTTGATACTACATCTCTACGATGTCAAGGATGAGTAAACACACATGTTATGCACGATATAGAGACGCTGGTCGCGACAAAAGAAATAAAAAAGAAATGGGACGGCAAAAAGTGCCGGATGTCAAGGAAATCTTCCCGCGGGTCATTTTGGGTTACGCGTGCCGAAGGTTCTTCAGCCCTGGAGACTTCCGAAGTACCAAAAAATAAAATTTAATAATCGTCTGATAAACAAGAACGAGGAGTTGCACCACCCTCAACGACTTCCAGAAAATATCATCAGTCTGATACAGCAGCCCGAGACTAATTGAATTCAGTCGCATTTATCGCTGTCATTTCCACTCGTCAGTCCAGCAAACCCGATGGTGTCACTGAAACGGCAAGCTGTCAAATTTTAGGTCACGGAAACATATTTTTATAAAGTAAATACCGTAACGAGATTCACATCTACATGAATGCAGGTAGGACACTGTGCGCTTCTGGATCTTTGCACGTAATACTGATCTTTGATAATTGAGTAAACGTTCATCATTGATATAATAATATAAATAGCCAACTAGATGCAACAATAATAATTTTATTAACAATTTCACTCAGCTCAACATGTTTCGGGCGATAATTTCGCCTATCCTCAGGAGCACTAGACTGTGTATACCACAGACTGTAAACACAGTCTAGTGCTCCTGAGGATGGACGAAATTATCGCCCGAAACATGTCGAGCTGAGTGAAATTGTTAATAAAATTATTATTGTTCCATCTAGTTGGCTATTCATACTATTGTTAATATTGATCGTTACATTAACAATTGCAGATCTTGAAATATTGCTGATCCGTAGCACAGTCATAAACAATACTTTTGTGAGGGGAGCAGATATTATGTTGCACTGATTTCCTTCCTTCGGGACAAATCAGTCATTTGATCAAGGAAGTCTGCCTCTTACGTAAGTGTATGTTCATTATTGTAGTAACATCGTCCCGCGACTGAAAATAGCTTAAGTATTTTTGGCTACAGAATACGGTGGGCGATTTAATTGGTAGGCGGTTTTTTTTTCTTTCTGCGGTGTAACAACCCCAATCGGGCCTAGACAGCCTCATTGTTGAGGTTTCTAGATCACACACAATTACACACACACACACACACACACACACACACACCACCCTGAACGAGTGATCGGCCCTTCGCAGAGGCCGCTACCTATAAAACACACAACAAAACACAAGAGACTAAAATCCACGTCATCAGTGTGATTCGAACCCGCAATCCCAGCAATCGAGCAGCCGCAGACTTAAAAAAGACTTTGACCGCGCGGCCACTGGGAGCGGCATTGGATGGTTCACGAATGCGAAATGAATATGTTTTAGATACACTTAATGTTTTCCTGGGAAGTATACATTTTTCAGCTCTCTCACTCTCCTTTCTCTCTTTCTATCGCTGTACTTTCTGTTTCTTTTGTTTTTCTAGTCCACTAATGACTCTCCACTTATTGTAAAGGCGCATGGTCTTAAAAACACTTCCCTCTTGTGACCTGAATTATCCTTCTCAGATAAATTCCAGAAAAAACAGTAAGTATCAATCATACTTTTCGCGTATTACCGAGTTTCGTTCCGTTTCCCAATTACAGAGTTTCCTTCACAGTAACTAATCACCTATTTGGTTTTCACTCAATATATCGATAACAAATATTTTCCAATAAGGTAAACATGACTTTAATTCATGTTTTCTCTCAGACATTCGTTACTACGGCATTTAACATCTAAATACCATTGTATGGTTTTCGTTTAACGTACAGGAGAGAGGCGGAAAAGGTAAAGAGTTCTCCCGTCCGCTGCATATCGCAATATATTGCGGTTCCACAGACAAAGAAAGGCTGAAAGCCACTGGCACAGAGGATTCCGCTTCCCTCCAGAAAATTATAGACACTAATATGCGGTGAGATGCAGTGTGACGCACTACACAAACCGCGGACATAAATTTTAGTTACAGTACAATATTAGCAAATTGCCTGAAAAAAAAAAAGAGGAAATATCTACAGACCTGTCAGAATAATACGTTCCATGTGGAAATAAACATAGAAATAATTTATGGGCTGTGAAAGCAGTGAAGATTGTACCAGTGTAATTCCGTTAACTTTTTCAGCTTGTCAATATACAATTAAAATTGTACACGTAAATGATTTCAGGGTAGAAAATTCTGAAGTTATGGCTTCATGCCAACTCTGAAAAAAAAAGGGGCAAAATATCCGGCTAACGATGAAAATAGAGATACTATAAAGAAGAAATTATGTTACCTAAATTAATGACCAATGACAAATAAAAAAAATAGAAGCCCCCCCACACGTGTTCCCTTGTTCACTAATCATATGGTCACAAAAATTATAGCCTTTATGAAATCAAAATGTTCACCATAGTCCTAGCAATTGACCTACTTAATGCACAAATTCTTGTTTTATAATAAGTTTATTATATTACTCTACATGTTTCGAGCACTTCTGTGCTCATCATCAGGAGGTCAAATTGTATTATACAGCATGTGATATCGTCACACTCTGTAGGTGACGAGAGTGTGATGATACCAGATGCTGTATAATACAATTGACCTCCTGATGATGGACACAACAGTGCTCGAAACATGTACAGGAATATAATAAACTTATTATAAAAAATTGTGCATTAAGTTAATCATTTGCTAGGAATGTACTGAGATGCACGGTCAGCAAAACATCAAAATTTCACCATAGTTTTTCACAAACTGCCCGTAGAGAGTGACCCCAGTCGGCTTCTTTGATATCACCTTCTCACAAAACTAATTTTTAATTATTCATACGAATGTTATTTTTGTGTTTGTTCACAGGCTTTAGCTATCAGCAGACTTTGAAGTTTTTGATTATTTCGAAAATACGCCTATTGTGGAACATATGCACACCGATACTCGGTTATTCTTTACGAAGAACGGGAAGAAAAGCTCAGAAAAACAGGGATTAGTAGCACCAATAACAGAAGGCTGAAGAAGGACGAAGAAATTAATGATTTTTTTACTATTCAGATGTAAATTGGCTCATAATAAAAAATGAACACAAACCACTATTCTAGTTGAAAGAGTTTTTATTTACTCCCTTTTCAATGAACAACGTGAAGAGTGGCACTGCAAAAAAGCAATACTGTGGCACGTCCGCCGAACTATTGTTGCTACCGGAACGTAGCAATGCTTTCCACTAGTAATTTTGTTAACCTACAAGCAGCTGTCAATAATACAAAACCGCTGGGTGTTGCCAAATAAAAACAAGAATGTGTTGTCTTTCCGCTACAAAATATTTCTTACCGATATTAACAATATAGACGTACTTAGGTCTCCATGTGTAGTTCCGGATATTTTTGTCCGATTTCAACCAAATTTCGCAGATCTCGACAGATTTTCATTAGAATTTCCCGAAAATCCGTGCAGGAGAAGTCACGCTGATATGTCCGGACAGACGGACGGAGAGACACGAAAAAGCTAACAGGCACCTTTCGATATTTATGCGAAAGTGCCTCAACAATGACAGATAATAATTGCTACCTGACTTGAGGTTGGTTTTAATAAGCCGAAACATGTAGTCAAGCATCATTATGTCAGTTTCTACATGACCTATTACGAAGCTTGAAATTATCAGCCGCATAAAAAATGATATAAATTTGTATCAATTTTTATAGTACCCAAGCAACAAGCCGGAATGTAACAAATAAAACTGATTCACAAAATCATGCAGGCTACCTCGGTTGAACGTTGTTTGTCAAGCAGGGTCGAAACATGTCGCAATAAAGTATGTGTGCCATTTACATCCAATCAGGTAGGCTCTGTTACCTGGACAGTTTGTATTTCACCGCTATAACTAGACTGAGAGTAAGAGATTGGCAGAACATGTAAAATGAATGGAAGAGATGAGAAATTAACAGAATCATTTAATTTAAAAATTAAATACAAGAAACCGCCTACAGTGTCTAAAGGTGTGAATGGAAGGTTAAAGTGTGTAGTAAAAAGTGAAACATAGGGGTGTCGATTGCATTAATCTGGCAAGAGATAAAAACCAGTGCCTGAATTGGTGTATGTAGGGAAGGGATTTAAAGAAAAATTGAGGGGGGGGGGGCCCTTAGCTACCAAAGGACAATGCTCTCTGTTGTTAATCAATGACAAAAAAGTTTATATGCAACAAAAACAAAGGGTAACTAGTAGGTATAACTGAAAACTTCTGCATTACAATTACAATTACGTGGGACCACATATCTGTGGGTAGCCACAACCAACGGATAACTGGCATGCACCAGTGGGAATGGTGTGGATGGTACGCAAGCAGGCGGACACATCGGATAACAGTAAAGATGAATGGAGAATTTTACTGATAAACATTACATAATATACGCTGCCGCGTAGACAAGACCCAGTGGAACACAAACTGACATCTCCAGGTACGTTATACTACACCATTTTTAAGTCTGCAATATTACGGACAGTTATCAAAATGAAAAGGCGCAATTAAAAAAAGGAACCACAATAACGACAGAAAGCACAGGCTTATGTGTTACTTCATCCGTGAATGCCATATACACGGTCATTTCCTCAATGAACCAATAGATTTTTTTTAATTTTATGTCTAGCATCAAGATATTGTTTAGTAGCTCAGGGTACGACGTAACACCGAACAGTTTATGTTCAATTAATAATTAAATGGACAAGTTTGACGTTCAGGTGACCGTGCATGGTGATATATACTCATAATAAAACCAACTTACTTTACTTACTTACTCCATGGCGCAGAGTCCTTCTTGAGAAGCTAACTGGTTTGCAGCGAGTCAAGAAATTCCCCGCATTTCGTGGAACCCGAAGGTTCATTACCACACTCACAAGCGTCCGCCACCTGTCACTATCCTGGGCCAGCCCAATCCAGTCCATATACCCACATCCCATCTCCTGGAGATCCATCCTAATATTATCCACCCATTTACGTCTAGGTCTCCCCAGTGGTCTCCTTCCCTCCGGTTTCCCCACCAAGACCCTATACACCCCCTCTCCTCACCCATACGCGCTACATGCCCAGCCCATCTCATTCTTCTCGATTTTATCACCCGCACAATATTGGGTGAGGAGTACAAATCATTTAGCTCCTCGTT
>Ga0136643_10016830_pt1 | contig 11003 bp, 10 predicted proteins | sample TergutLab28metaG_FD_96883 | JGI IMG/M metagenome (GOLD analysis project Ga0136643, IMG submission 96883) | Labiotermes labralis P1 segment gut microbial communities from Petit-Saut dam, French Guiana - Lab288 P1 (version 3) (version 3) | ecosystem: Host-associated > Arthropoda: Insects >... | reverse complement strand
TGGAATTGAGACCGAGTTGTATTTATATGTCGACAGTAACAATAACAAAGCGATTCCTGTACCAAAGTTGTTTTGGAAAGCTGTGTACGATCCCAAGAGCCAAGCTGGCGTTGTCTTTGTGGGAATCAACAATCCATATGTTTCTGACCCGAAGGGAGATTATCTTATCTGTACTGATGTCTGCTCAAAAATCTCTTGGGTAAATTGGGATCAGCAAAATATTAAGAGAGGATACTCTTATTGTTGTGAAGTTGGTGATTTTAATTCCACAGTCAATACTCTCCCACAGTTTACAGTAAGCGGGCTGTTGACGGAAGGAGGGAACACGAACGACAACTCTTGTCTTCGGCTGAGTGAATATGTTACCCTGATATTAGGAATGGCAGATATTCTGAAATTCCACTAACATTCTGGATTTTAGCTGCGTAATTTTAATTTGAGCAACTTTAATTGCTATAAATGACAAAAAGGATGTAGTACCACTTTGTATGGGTGCAGCAAGTGTAAATATTTTAATATTGCATTTCAAACTGAAGGTTTCACATTTTATGCCCAGCACATATTTGGAGCTGTAAGAGTTGTAAGAATAAGCAGGATTATGAACCTGTCACCTCAAACCTTGTTTCCTAACCCAAAGTTGGAAATGGATACATATTGCACTTTATTTCAGGCAGTAAATGTACGGCTTTGTGCAATATATTTCGCCATATACGAATCATCCAATTAATTTATTTCAATGGTCGGCTACAGCAAAATATGCAGTTAAAGCTTCAAATAAATTAATGAACTGTTATTTATAACGTTATTATCTGTTTTGGCGCCTGATGTGAGGAAGTTCAGGAATTTTCCTGTCCAGTATAGAATGAAATATATGCAATGAAAACAATGGCGTGAATACGTAATCTGTTCTTAGTCCTCGAGACAGGATATTATTGTGCCATTACAGTTGTTTCATTTCTCTATCATCCAATTCATCCTTATAAATATTACTCTAAGCTCTGGCTGTCAACTTGAATCCATAATCATTATCATATTATTCCATAATATTTATTTGCTATTGCAATCAGTACAGTAATATTGTTTCTACCAAATCCTTAATACTATTTCTAACAGATTAATATCTTTGAAGTACCTGTGCTAAGCACCAACGGCTGATATTTAAAAAGGATACCGGAGTTTACAAAATACATACAACACATATAAACCTTCTGATCGTGGTTTTTTTCATGTATTTAAAAATGGAACTCAAAATCTTTGCAATGTTGTACTGATAAGTGGTAAACAAAATAAATGGGATAAATTAAATTCTATAGATAAAAATTTTAATAAATTCCCTCATCTCTGACACTGTTGTCGAAACAACGGACAGCCGAATATTTTAAAATAAGAATCACTATATACAAACACTGCGTAACAGACATAGGAATGAAGCTCGTAAAATGAACTAATATCGACGCGGACAACTGTGATGCTACAGAGAGACAAGCCGTGTCACAAGCTATATAACGGTGAGCAGTTTAAAACTGTACTACAATCTAATGAGTCTAGGTAACTGTTTTAGTTCTTTGTTTAATGGAAAAGATAATGTTTCATTTCTTTTAATTTTTTTTTAGCGCAACACCCCTCAGTGGGCCAGGGCCTCCTCATTCCCGAGATATTTAGATCACACACAACGACGCGCCACATTCTGTAGGACTCCTCTGGACGAGTGATCGGCCCGTCACAGAGACCTCTACCTAACAAAAATAACAGTCACCAAAGACAGGCATCTATGTACCCGGTGGGATTCGAAACCCACAATCTCCGCAGGTGAGCGGCCGTAGACCTACGCCTTAGACCGCGCGGACACTGGGATCGGCTAGTTCATTTAATTAAACAAAACAATAGGACGTAAAGTTGCAACACAATGCCTAAATAATTACATTGTCATCATGTTGATTGCTTCAACATCAACAAAATGGCTTCATGAGTAATTTGGAGACAATGGTAAGTGCAAAATCTGCTGCGACGCCATATTGTACAAGTACTTACAGATAGAAAGGTCAATCGGTTACCACAAATATAACACAATTGTACAATGGGAATTTCTCAAGGCATAAGAAATCTGGCTCTCTGGAGGCAGTACAGTGCCAGCAGGTATGTTGACACGCGTCGTACATTCTGTATCCATACAGAAGCAGTAAAGTTGGGACGAATCAAGTAACATCCATATTACACCCTAGTCGTCACTGATTACTTTAAATAATTACAAAGAGGGTATTAAAATACAGGGGACCAATCCAACAGACAAACTCTTAGTTCCAATATCATTGCTAACTTGCACTTTACACCTATTTAAATTTTGGCAACGAGATAAAAACCTAACCAGCGTTCATTAGTATTAAAATATATTTCCACAACAGCACTACATGGAAATTAATAGATTCATTGTGGTGATGGTGGTGGTTGTGTTAGTAGCAGTAATAATAGTAGTAGTAGTAGTGGTAGTAGCAGTATTATTATATGCGTTACAGTACGGGAAATCAGAAATAAGTTATAGTTTTTCAACTTTACCCTCCAGACTTTTTTTAGGAACTAATTTTATCAGAAATAATGTTACAAGTTAAAGCAGAAGCTGTCTATAAACTGTGGACTGTTTAATATTTATTGAGTATGCACCAAAGGGTGTAGAACGCGGAAAGTTTCAAAATATGTTCTCAGCAAACAGAGCTGTTTCTGGTCGCTTTGTTTTGCTCCGATCATGACACATGCGAACTACGATCTGCACTTACAGCAGAGAATTTGTTTTACTACAATTGTGTTCAGTTTCTAGTAAAACTGTTGGCGTAAAATTATTGCTATATCTATGTGTACAGCGTTTTATACATTTTCTCAATTACCTTTGCAAGTTTGGAAATTTCGTGACGATATTACCAAAACAGCATTCCGCACCTATCCTAGTTCGAGGTCGTCTATAAATACACAAGCAGTTTCCTTTTTGTTTCGTTTCAGTTTGTGGAACAGGCCTCGTAAGGCTCTGGGTGGCAGGAAAGGCCTCATAAATTTCCGGGTGACAAGAAAAGCCTCAAAAGTTCTGGGTGATAGGAAAGATATCATAAAGTTCCGGGTGACAGGAAAGGACACATAAATTTTTGGGTGACGGGAAAGACCTCATAAGGTTCTGGGTGACAGGAAAGGCCTAATAACTTTTTGGGTGACAGGAAAGACCTCGTAAGTTTCTGGGTGGCAGGAAAGGCCTCATAAATTTTTGGGTGACAGGAAAGGACTCATAAGGTTCTGGGTGACAGGAAAGCCCTCATAGCAAAGAGAAATGAAATTATTTTGAGTATTAAAACTGACAAGTATTTCACTTCCACTATCTTTATTTGTCCTGACGCAATTGTGCGACGTAGAGAGCACTTTTAAAGAACTCACCAGGGGCGTAGCTAGGGCGGAGCGAATGCTGTGGCACAATTCCATGAACTTGTAATTCGTAGCTGCGACTGCAAACAGACCAATAGAGTAACAGATTTTGTTTCAAAAGTACGTGGAGCCGCAGTGCATTTTTGTGTGTTCACCATCAACACACATGATACAATTGTCATAACTGCCACGTTTATCATCGGCGATTCTCTGGAAATACGAGACCCTGGGTTCTGGCACGTGCAGCTTCTGCGGCTTTCCACAGACGCCTTTTTAGCCTTGTACAGTACAACTACTTCAGTCACAGGAATATCAGAAATCCTGAACGAATAAGCAAGATTTCTGAATTGCATTCCTGCAGGCAAATACCTGCAAAACAGAATCCTTTATATATTACATTTACTCCGTGTTCATTTGCACAGAAATCAATCAAGGCCAAAGTAACAAAAAAAAAAAGACTTGTGAGAACTCACCGCCAACAGTTCACATTTCACTTATTTCTTGGACGCCATTAAACCAAGATCCACAGAAGATCCAGACTGTTCGAACGATACTGGATTTAGGCCTGCACAATTTTGAAGCGGAGGTTGACGTCTGTGAAGTTGACAACGAAGCTTCCCACTCGTTTCAACTGATCGCTTCTTCAGATAAGTTGCCGCTTTACAATCCCCTCAGGTTTCGCTACAAATGTATCGTATCTGATAAATGATGCAATGAAAATACACCCTGATGCCTGCAGGAAAATTAAAGTAGAACCAACCACAAGTTCTAGAACCTTCAAAAACGAATTATTGGAATTCGGAGCAAAGATTTTTTCCTCCCTCCTGGGGAAACCTGACAAGATGATGACAACACGAACTTCGTACAGTCCCACACACATCGCGACATGAAGCTCCCGTTTATTGATAAGCTGCATTTTCGGAGTAAAATTCAACTTCGTTAGAACATGAATTATCTAACGTACATCGGCCTTGTCAGTCGGTTCTTGAGATTGTGTTCTGGCTTGCTTGTGGTAGTCAGAATCGTCGTTTTGGTTGTTTTCTGGTGTGAAGTGCTCTGGCATATATTTTAGCTTTTCGTGTAGGTCCGCAGTTAGAGTTCCATCAGGCTTTCTTAATGTAGTTATTTGTGCGGCGTGTTTATTTTGCCTGCTGCTATCCTGTAAATTTCGTTCCAGGGATTAGCAGACGAAGTCATGTTACAGTATTACTTCCATGATGTAATTTTTTCTTTCTTAATTTTTGCAGCGTACTTAGTTTTAACATCTAAGTATTGTGCTCTTCGCTGTTCTCGTAGATCCTCGTTGTCTCTTGTCCTTTGGTACCTACGTCGTAGAGCATTTACCCTTTTCCGCAGAATTGTAAGTTCTTCTGACCACCAGGGGACTGACTTAAGTGCCGATGCAGTCTTTGTAGCCCGTGAAATTTTGAAAGAGTTTCTGCAAGTCAAGTCCCAAACTTCGTGAAATTCCTCGGCTATTTTTTCCATGTCAGGTTCTTTTTCCACTCGTGTGCATAGGGCTTTGTCCAACATTTCTGTTCCTCCTAATATGTCAGTTCGCAGAGCCTCTGCTCTGTCAGTAGAATTAGCTTTCGCTGGAATTTCCCTTTATCCTCCTTTGTGACCTTATACCTCAATTCTCCTTTATTAATTTCGGTTCGCTGGGCTGTACTGTTCCCTATGACACATTTTAGGTTGCTTTGGTCAGAGCATCTCCCCTGGTCGCTTATCTCCCATTCTCTAACTGTATCGAAAGCTTGGTGGTTGATGACTATTGTCTAGATATTACTGGTGCCTTGACTAATACGGAAAGTGGTTAAGCAGTTTTCCTGATTGATTATATGTAACTGTTTGCTCAGAAATTCCTCCAGCATTTTCCCTCTCCTGTTGGTTAGAATGTCGTGCTACGAAGTAGATCTGGAGCTGTCCATCGCAATTATGACACCCGTTCCATTTGCATGTTGCTTTGTTTCCTCCATTTTCATCATGTCAAAGTCTATCAGCCGGCTAATATCAAGATCCATACAGGCTATAATAATTCTGGTGTTAACAATTATTGGTTCTAAGACTACCACCTCTTCATCGGATAGCTGTTTTATTAACATTGTGTCTACTTGATCGTTGTTTACAGGCGCCCGATTTGTTCCCTCTCCTGATGCGAAGATTTTGTATTTATTTAATAAGACAGCGATTCTGTTCCGAATCGTATATGGTTCTTGAATGCAAAGGATATCAGTACCGTCCTTTTCTATTGTTTTCAGAAGGTTATATGTTGCAAACCTGGAGTCTTGAAGATTGATTTGTATGCACTTAAGCCGTGTTTGCATTTTTTCGGTCTATCGCGTTGTTTAGTATTGGGATTGTGATAGCCCGCCATTTAGTAGTCGGTATTTAGTCTGTATTTCTCTGTGGTTTCTTGCATACGGGGGCAGCTCTTGTCTCGTGACGAGTGGTCAATGCTGATGTTCTCGCTCATGTTATTTTTGTTATATGTTAAGCAGTTGATGCACTTGTATGATCTTGGGTCAGATGTACATTCCTTCAACGTGTGAGTTCCTGCACACAAGGGGCAGGTTACTTCCCCTCTGCTATCGCAAAACCTGTCATTAAACCTAGAACACATGAAACACCTAGTTGCTGCGACGTGATCCTGAGTTTTGCAAATCTACCATCCTAGTTTAATCTTCTTTTGTTCTATTAGCTTCCTGGTCTGAGGACCCGCTTCCATTACCAGGTTCTGGATCTGTTTCTTCGTTTTATAGCTGAATGTGGCTAAGATGTCTCCTTTCATTAATCCGCGGTCAGGGTTTTTCGCCAATAGTGTGTCCTCAATATTTGTTGTGGAAATGTCTTCAAGAATGTTGAGAATTATTAGTCTGGGTTTTCACGGTGTATGAATGCTACATTCCGGATCTCGTTCCGAATTTTGCGTTAATGTCCTTTTCCAGAATTTCAAGTTCTTTTTACTGCTTGTTTCAATTAGTACTTCACCACTTTTGAGCAATTTAAAGATACTAATCCCCACATTGATTTCCGTTGGGTTTATCGTGGCGTTTAGTAATTCTTTGATTGTATCCGGGGGATGTTTATCTCTAGATATTACTCAATTTGAATCTTTTCAAGTTCTTCAACCCTCACAAGGCTTCAGAGTAGAGTTTTCCACCCCTGCCACCAGGTGGTGACACTCTCCTTGCTGTCGTCCCTGCTGGTTCTTGACAGCGAGTAAGAGATGGCGAGCCGTGTTCCTTGGCCACCGTACCAACTGCTTCTGGACAGTAGATAAGAGATGGCGTTTCGTGTTTCTTGGTATGCTTGCCGCTTCACCCTTCCAGGTCTACTTTCAGTGTGATGACTTGCATTTCTAGTGTAATGCCTCCCGTGATGGTACTGCGACGTAACTGCACCTGCATCGTGAAGACACTGTAACTTAAAGGGGTGCGGCTATTAACGTCAGCGCCGAAGTCACTAACTTCTATGCTGCCAACAACCAGATTCCGACCAAATTTAGACTACACAAAGTTATTTTACAAAAGGCATATGCATAAACTGAAATTTTACAGTCCCTCACAAAGCATGAATGCGTATTTTTGTAGTCGACTGTACGCTGTATCTTCTCTGGTGTTGGTTTTCATACTTCGGAACTGTAGACTTAGCAGGATTGCAGCTGGCCTGGCTCCGTGTAGCTCCGTAGCGAGCTGATACATCAGTCACTATGTAGAGAAGTTTGGACAAACGGAAAATACATGTCTTTCGTCCCTTTGGCGTCTGGTGCATTTTCCTCGCTGTTCGTGCAGAAGTTTCGTGAACAGGGTTTGGTTCTGTGGTGTTCCGACTGGAGGTATTTTGTCGAGTCATGCAGCGTGCGATCATCTTGTGTGTGTGGGACCTTAAGGAATACACAGTGAATGCTAGGACTGTTATCAAACAGAGGATTGTAGGTGTGACAAGGTGCCAATATGATCGTTGTAATCCTGCTGGTGCTGAGAAGGGAATTCATGTCGATGATTCGGCGAGGCAGCGCGACTCGGGATCTGCCTTCGTCAAGCTGGGCAATCTCCGAAGGTATGGCCTCCTCGAGTGTCTGCAGTTCGTGGTTCGTGACGATGGCGACTTGGTCTGGCGCGTATAGCTTTCTTTGGTCGATAGTCGCCTGGGTGTTGCCTATTATGTCAGGCAGTGTCTGGAACTTATCGGTGGTAAGCTGGCAATGAGACGTGATGTAGATGACGCCATTCCCACAAAGTATGTGCGTACTGGAGGTCCACGCCTTATCGTTCCAGCAGCGCAGTACAACGTGTTGGCGTTCAGGAAGATGATGGATCCATGTTGACTCGTAGTTTTGCAAGAATGGAGTTTTGTGATGTAGCAGAAGCCTTCTGTGACACAAATTTTGGCTGTCTGTTGTCTGGAAATATAAACTCAATTCACAAGTTCTATTTTGTGTACTATATATTGCTGCATTGTAATGCTGCTCTGGGCGCAGTGACTTAACTGTACTTCTGTAAACAAGATATAGTTTGCTGAACAGTGTCAATGCCGAAAAATAAAATTTCGGGTAAATATTGAACAAACGTGTCATTAGAAATTCTTGTCGGCGAAGCGAGTATTTTGTACAATACAAAATGGCGGTTTGCTGTATTTAAAGGTAGTTTCAAAATTATTTTAATATGGTGAGCATCTCCTATAGCAGCAACTATAATAAGATCGTAATATAAGTGGATATTCTCTATCCTTGCTCCTGCAATTAATTCGTAATTTTCTGGTAAGTGGAGTGAAACGTTTTTAAAACGATGTGTAAAATGGTAGGGTTAATCAAATTTACTGGCAATTTCCCCATAATTATAGACTGTATAGCGTGCACCAGTTCGCGAGTTGTTGAGTCAGTTGCGGTACAGCCAATTGAAACTGCTGAATCGTCATAAATAAAGCACATGGACCATAAATTGTCATATTTAGCAATAGTATGTCTCTGGTAATCTCCCGAAATATGTCGTGAGACTTAATCATATCATTCTTGATAATACCAATTAAGTTTGCAATAGCGTCGGCATTCACACTAGTAATGGTATCTAATTTCTTTATGTAAGTAAGCTCATTAGCTACAGAATGAACAATATCTTGCTTTCTAGACTGTAATTCATCAAAGCTATTATGCAAAGAAGTTATGTCAGAATCCACAGCGGTACCAAATAAGACTTTAAACATGGCGACACCGAAATTAATCAGAACTCTGCGAGGATCTAATTTCGGTAACATCTGTTTCAAAGTATGCAGTTTAGTTTCCAAATTCGTCAATAAAGTGTCAATTTCAATTCAGAATTAAAAGTAAATTCTTGCTTTCTTTCCTCTACTGTCAGCATATCTCCTCTAATGATAGAAAGGGCTTCCTCATACGGTTCCATTTCGACATCTATCGCAATACGACGAACGCCGTTGCTCAAAATAATTTCTTTTTCTTTTAAAATATAACGCTTCTGTTTAGTGGCTGGACGAACGTCACTGCCGCTACCGAGATGAGTAGGCACACTTTAACAACGAGAAATGTTAAACTAAGTAGTATCTTCGGTTAACAAAGCCGTAATGCAACATGTAATTACTAGTTTGTTACCATTTTACTTAGGTACATCACTGCATGAGTCAGTATTAAGCAGTCAGCTGATCGTTATCAGTTATTCTAACAGCTATCAAGACTGCAGAGAAGTGTGTTGTGTATCTGTTGGGTGTGGCATCTCTACCGCTTGCAAGATATAGCACTTGTCTCAGCTATGTTAGGGTCCTGTGTTTGTGCTCTAGTACGTGATCTATTAAGCGGCGGTTCTGGCCTCGCGTCTCGAAGTTCGCGCCTCGATCGCGGTGTACTAGGGGGTTCGTAGTTCAGGTCCGTGCGCTCAGAGTGGGGCGTATCAACTCTTTGTTGCGCGGATTCAGGTGTGTCGGGATCTTGACTTGGTGGAGTCCCGGGTTCGACTACTGTTTCCTGTGGTTGTATCTCTAATAGAGGAAAGGAACCAATTTGTATTTCCTCTTCTTCTTGGTTTTCTGACCTTGGGGATCTCTTATTTTTTCGTTTCTTGCGTGCTTCCGGTTCTTGTTTGGGTTTCAAAATTTCCGGGTCATAGGCCTCCTTTAACCTATTTGCGTGTACAGTTTTCTTCTTATGGTTCATGCCGATTATTTCGTAATTCAGGTCTGGCAGTTTGGCAGTAATCTTAAAAGGTCCAGTCCAACATTTGTGGAACTTAAAACACTTTCTGGGCTTCCGGGCAGGGTTGCACAAATAGACTATGTCCTCTAACTGGAAGCTTCTTAGTTTCGCCTTTCGGTCATATAGCCGTTTGTTGTTCAAATAGGACTGTCTGTTCGCTTTCTTTACTGCCTTGTAAGCTAGTTGTAGGCTAGACTTCAAGTTTTATAATCGGCAATCCTGATCAAAATTTTCTTTTTCTTTTGGAAGTTTAGCTTTCAAATTGTCACTATTTGGCAGTACCATTTCTCTTCCATGAAGTAGATAGTACGGGCTGAAGCCTGTCGTCTTGTTTGGTGTCGCTCGGTAAGACATTAAGTAAATGGTTCTCGTACTTCGTCCCAATTGCGTTTGCAGGATCGATGGAATGTGAGAGGCCTGTATGTAACGATCTGTGAAATCGTTCCACCATTCCATTGGAGGAGGGGTGATAACTAGACGTATTTTCTTTCCGAATTCCCATTATTCTGCAGTTTTCCTTGAAAAAGGAAGACATGAATGCCCTGCCTTGATCAGTTATCAGTGTAGACGCTGTGCCATGCCGAGTGACAATCTGAGTGGCATATACCTTGGCACAAGTGTCTGCAGACTGGTCCGGAATTGCAAACGCCTCCACTTATTTTGTGAAGTGATCTATGAAGGTTAGTAGATATTTATTTTTTCTCGGAGTTGTCAAATAGGGACCCGTAATGTCAACGGACGTGACCTGGAAAGGGGCTGTATGCTCCTCCATTTCTCCTAGTGGGGTTACAAAGTTTCTGTCCTCCTTCCGTCTCTGACATGGGTCACGTTTCCTGACATAGTCTTCCACTGATTTTCGCATACCGGGCCACCAGTAACGGAGGGAGATCAAATCAAATGTTCTCTTCATTCCGGGATGGGCAACATAAACGGGATCGTGATTTGTTCGTATCACATCTCTGATTCGGGAGTGGGGTACTACCACCTTGTGTTTATGATCGGTTCGACGCTTATACAGGGTGTCCCAGGAGGAAAGGACCTAACTTCGGGAGAGTGTTCCTTAGGTCAAACTATACCGATATAACCCAAAACACCTATATCCAAAGTTCAATTGTTACTGAGATATTGGCCAGAGAAAAGTGTGGATGTCTTTTGTGTCTGCGTACTGTACTCTGTCCGTGACGTCATACTAGTTATATGCACTTGACCTTCAACGCGCGAATCCTGCAGTAGCCGTGAGGTGTGATAGACAATCAGTTGATTGCGTTTGAGATGCTAATATACGTTTTGTGTTTGTGATTGCAAGACAGTTATTTGGTTAACTTTGAGGTACTAAAATGCCTTTTCTCTTTACCCACGTTGAATATTGCGATATGCATTATGTTTACGGATATTG
>Ga0136643_10016828_pt1 | contig 11003 bp, 11 predicted proteins | sample TergutLab28metaG_FD_96883 | JGI IMG/M metagenome (GOLD analysis project Ga0136643, IMG submission 96883) | Labiotermes labralis P1 segment gut microbial communities from Petit-Saut dam, French Guiana - Lab288 P1 (version 3) (version 3) | ecosystem: Host-associated > Arthropoda: Insects >... | reverse complement strand
GTGTGTGTGTGTGTGTGTGTGTGTGTGTGTGTGTGTGAGTGTGTGTGTGTGTGTGTTTTTGTGTGTGTGTGTCGCGCAGGGCTGATCTCACTAGGTGCGATCCTGCAACATATAGCGACCTTACCGATCTCGGTGGGCGTGCGGTTTAAGGCGTAGGTCTCAGGCCGCTCGCTTGCTGGGATTGCGGGTTCGAATCCCGCCGGGGTATGGATGTTGGTCTCTTGTGGATTTTGTGTGCTGTCAGGTAAAGTTCTCTGCGACGGTCCGATGCCTCGTCCAGAAGAGTCCTACGAGTGTGTAATGTTTGAGTATGATCTCGGAACCTCAAAAAACGAGGCGATCTAGGCCCGAGTAGGGCTGTGGCACAAGAACAAAAAAAGTAACGACCTCATTTTCGAAAATAAGCGTTTCCATTTTCGATAAAAATACACAGGGACAAACATGCACAAACAAAACGATGATATTATCAAGACAACAGCGCAGGACTAGCAGACCTATGTCTCGAGTAATTATATCCAGTAATAGATATCCGTGTCATGTATGTTTTCCCAAAGATAAGTTCACTTTGCCGAAGTAGACAAACGTGTTATTCCGGAAAATACATTTACGCGCACAAACAGAACAAGTTTCCACACACAAACACACACGCACGCGCGCGAACGCACGCACGCATGCGCACGCACACACACTCACACGCGCACGCGCGCACACACTCACACCCACACACATTCCCCCCCCCCCCCACACACATACACACAAACACACTCAATTTTAGAAGCTTTCGAAAAATTTAAGAATGACTGTTAGCTTCGTCATGACTCTGCCCATCTGGCTGTCCGCACGGAACATCGCGGCTCCCAATAGGTGGATTTTCATAAAAATTATATACGAGTGTTTTTCGAAAATCTTTCAAGCAATTTCAAGTTTCATTAAAATCTGACAAGAATAACCGGTACATTACATGAACACCAATAAATATTTTTTGCCATATCTCGCTAAATTCTTCTTATAATGAGAAATGTTTCAGACAAAAGTTGTACAGAAAACCACACACGTGCTGTACTGTGTTCAGTACCTTCAATTTCTTTCTTATCGTGCCGTTTATGATATGTGGCAAAATTTAGTGGAGTCGGACAGGCCACAGATGACAATATGGCGCGCGTACGCACATTTCGTGCCAAGTACCTAAGGTTACAATCACACACTCAGAATATGTAATACTAATTACTTTTCTACTGCAATAATGGTGGCATAAATTTGCCTCAGTGGTACGTTATACGTACGTTTCCTGTTTTGTTACACCAGTGATATCCACAACATTTACCGAAACTGACACAACGCAGATTTTGAAATGTACGAATGAGTAGCTGCGTCCTTTTCAGAGATTAACTCACATCATGTGTAAAATAACTTATGTTGTTTTAAAAATTAATTCTATATATCACTGCTACAATATTTATAAAATCCTGTTTTCCTCGATCACTGAAAATCTGTTTATATAATTAGTTTACATTTCTTAAAGGAAGGCTGTTTCTGGTGGTTCAGTAGAATGACTACTACACTAAGTAGAAACTAAAAGGCCAGTTTCAAATCAGCATAGTAACAAGCTACAGCTAGACAACTGAGGAATCAAAATTTGTATCCTGGCAGGGTCAGTCACTTTTCATTTTCCCCACATCGCCCTGACCTTCTCCGGGGCTAATTACACCATCTGTCTAATTTGTATCCAGGTAAAGCGACTGGAACGTGAAGCTAACGAATTATATGAATCTGGTGCTTAGGTTAACAGTACTTTAGTCTCTAGCTCCTTCCGTCACTCATATTCATGTACTTGCCTTAAGTAAGCACGGTATCTATTGTACCCAAAATTCTATTCAGGAAGACATTAAGAGCAGACTGAAGTCAGGGAATGCTTGCTATCACTCGGTGCAGAATCTTTTGTCTTCCAGTTTGCTATCCAAAAATTTGAAGATTAATATATACAGAATTATAATTTTGCCTGTTGTTTTGTATGGGTGTGAAACTTGGTAGCTCACACTGAGGGAGGAACGTAGGCTGAGGTTGTTTGAGAATAGGGTGCTGAGAAGAATATTTGGGTCTAAGAGGGACGAGGTGAAAGGGAAATGGAGAAAACTACATAATGAGGAGCCTAACGATCTGTACTCCTCAGCCAATATTTTATCGGATGATAAAATCGAGACTAATGTGATGGGCGGGGCATGTAGCGCGTATGGGGGACAGGAGAGGCGTATGCAGGGGTTTGGTGTGGAAACCTGAAGGAAAGAGACCATTTGGGAGACCCAGGAGTAGATGGGAGAATAATATTAAGATGGATCTTCAGGAAGTGGGACGTGGGGCACGGACTGGATCGAGCTGGCTCAGGATAGGGACAGGTGGCGGGCACTTGTGACTGAGGTAATGAAACTTCGGGTCCCATTAAATGCGGGGAGTTTCTTGACTAGCTGAAAACCTGTTAGCTTCTCAAGAAGGACTGTGCTCCATGGAGTAACTAAGTAAGTAGGTAAATATCGACAGCAGTGTGTGTTTTATACAAACCACATTATTGCAAATTTCACAGTGCTGCTAGCACCGTGCCTGTCTATCAGGTTATTATCTAAAAGCTGACCCAACGCTGCGAGCACATAACGGTCCAAAAAATTCTTATCCAGTCAGACTACATTCCAACTGTTGTCGGTGGCGGCCACCATCTTCAGGGGAAGTCCTCAACAATTTAACGGTTCGGTTCGGGAAGGTGGACTTCCCTGATGAAGGTGGTTGTGACTGTCACCGAAACATGTAAAGTAGCTGAACTGTATAAACATTTTTTCAGAAGTTACATGTGCATAGATTTGGATCATTTTTTAGATAATAATATGATGCTTTCAAATTTCTTCTGTGCAGTCACTATTTCCACAAATAGTTGCCTCAACTGGAAATGCTTGTCCCTTTTTTGTCAGCGTTACACATCCACCGCAATGATTCTGTTAGATGGGTAAAACGAACATCCAGGCGCTAACTCAGACAGTCATGCCATCTGTTGGCAGATCGACAAAGCAAGAAGAGACCTGCTGACAGCATCACCACCATGCGACGGTGTTAGAAATTACAAACAACATAGTCACCGCTAACCACAACGGACCATACCTGCTGGTCCCATAGACGATAAGGATGTTTCCCGCCTTTTATAGAAACCTGAAGTTCAGTATCGCGTTCACATTTTCACACTACAACTGTAAGTCCCATTTTAATATTAGCCTTATAGCTGGACTACGATGTCTGAAATTTTCTTTTCCGTGTAGGGCTCTGACAAAAATCTTTTACGCCTTTCTCTTTCCCTACTAGGTGCTACATTTCCCTCCGACATTATGTCTCTTAATTTATTTACCCAAATGCGAGTAACATGACAGTAGGAACAGAAATGATGATGTTACTTACTATGCAATTTTCTTCTTCTGAACCGCTAGTTCTTCTGCAGCCCCCAAAACCTCCCCGTCACGTGAGTAATGACAGCCGAATTTACAAAAAGCTATTTACACCGTTATGAAAACTGTACACTGCTTATCAGAAGGCAACTAGCTCCCTCTTCAAGCAGAATTACTAATTCTAAGGCACACTGACTGAAAATATAACACACACCTCAACATAATTCACACGCGATAAACAGAAACCAGTACATCTAGAAATATAAATTCCAAATATGCAAACCATAAAAATTTGTATACAACAGTAATAAGATATATGAATTTAAAAATGGGTCTGCAAGTTATAACACCACATCTAATAAAATATAAAAAGTAATTAATAAAAGTGAAATAGCCAAGAGTAATTTAATCCAACACCTTTTGTTGGTGGGAGTAAAAACCAGCACAAGAAAAAAATATAACAAGTATTTTTATGACAATGGAAAAGTTCTTGTTACTCATGTATAGCCATTGTCAGAAGTCTGTATGGTAAATGTCCCTTCACAGTTTTTCTCTAATGACCTCAATCAGAACCGTATGCTTAAGGTGACAGAGCAAGTTTTGTATCAAAACAACAAACTAAACTTTACTATAATTATCAACATAAAACTACAACTGTTAATCTCTTCCCACCTAATGTGGCAAACTGCATTATTAGACTCTGTAATCAAATGCATATTCATCAGTAGCATTTTTAGTCAAAAATTGTAGCTGATATTTCTTATTTACTACTGATTCTTCAATTTCATGATTTTCAGAGCACTGATTGGTAGGATGGGTGTGAATTATGGATTATAGAAGGATGCGGAAGGAAGACAACGCAGTCTCTTTCGCTAATTGAAGCTCCTGAAGGTAGTTTACAAATCCACGGTAAAGCTCCCTGCCGACAGCCGGTATCTGGACTGACATTCATACAGAATGAGTACCTAATTCTGTGCAGTATTCTGGACACGAAATCAAATGGTGCCTAATATTCTGCAGTATTCTGAACATGCAATCAAATGGTACCTAATACTGCGCAGTATTCTGAACACGAAGTCAAATGGTGCCTAACACTGTGCAGTATTCTGAACACGAAGTCAAATGGTGCCTAATACTGTGCAGTATTCTGGACACGAAATCAAATGGCACATAATACTGTGCAGTATTCTGAACGCCATACCAAGTGGTACCTAATACTGTACAGTATTTTGAACGCCAAATTAAACGGCACCTAATGCTCTGCAGTATTTTGAACACCCGATTCAACTAGTGCCTGATACTGTCCAGTATTCTTAAAGCCAAATAAAATGGCACATAACACTGTACAGGATATGGAACGTAAAATCATATGGTACCTAATGCTGTGCAGTATTCCTCACGCCTACACTATGGTTCCGATATTATCCAGTATTCTGAACGCCAAATCATATGGTACCTAATGCTGTGCAGTATTTTGGAAGCGAAATCAAATACCCCATCTCTTCCATCTGTGACAACCGTTTATCCGAATTTTGGTAAAATATTCTTAATATATTTAATAATACACTTTAGATCACACCGCTTAAACACAGCTCAGTGAACACGTGTACTATCACGACGATGGTGAACTGGAAATATTACCTGAACAGCCATCGCAACCTGCTTTCAGATAACGTAATAAATATCAGGTAATATTCTTAAGTCTGTATACTATCAGATATTGCTTGGGGGTTGTTTGACCGTGCATCTTCCTCACGAAATTAAGTGAAATGCCAACTTGATGCAACTAGGTAATTTTATTGATGTATTCTTAGCTCGACATGTTTCGGGTACATACGCCCATCATCAGGAGCATTAGATGTTGAGTTGCAACATACGGTTTTCTGCACCGAGTTTTTGGATGGGTGGTGGTCTTGAGAGCCGCTGCGTGGGTGCTACGGATGTGCAGAATGCACATCCGTAGCAGGGCACTCTTCGCAACATAACATCACACAACACGGCATGCTGCCACAACACCCAACTTGTACAACGAAATTAATATGTGACTATTTCTAGTGTGACTTTAGCAAGGAATATGTAGCTCCCTGATGATGATCTTAGGACCGAAACATGTCGGAGCGTTTTTAATGTTTAAATGTACAAATTTTATAAATTTTATATATGTGCAGTAGTTGGTATAATAATTGAGTAATTCAACAATATGCACGGTGTAACAATAAAAATAATTAATCTGCAATATTTGTGTCCTCGCCTGACTTATCTAGACGGACTCTAAGGGCCACGCGGTTTATTGCTAGTGGGTTAAAGTGGGCAGTCAGTGAAGATGACTCGCCCCTCTATCTGACGCCGATGTTAAGAAGGCGTGGAGCCGTACCTCCATCCTCCCAGAGGGATGGTGATCGAGTACGCACGCTTTACGGTAAGCCAAGTGCCTTAGTTAACACGGATAGGACGTATAGCAATAGTTGCGAGCCACCAAACGCTTTCAAATTTGAAATGTATCGAAATAATATTTGGCATGCAGATTCTACTTCGCAGAAAACGCACTGCGTCTCCACTGCAAAAATCAATAGAGATTAATGCTTTTAGGGAAATACTCGCCGATTTGAAAGCGAGGGAGAAGTGTCTCTTTTAAAGACGCCGTCATTTGCTAAGGTTATACTAATTCAATGGCAGGTAAAAGAATAAGAATGATAATGGGAAGGGAAAACAGAAGTACTGCAAGCAAACCCCACTGCAGTGCACTTGGTCCACCACAAACACCTGATTACAAGTCTTGGAATCAATCCGTGGCTTCCGCGATGAGTACCACCAACCTACTGTCATACGTAAATCATGTTGTGTGGGAATAATGCAGACTTGTTGCGTTAAAACAGTTGAAAATCACTGGGCTTCAAACGTGTAGTAACGGTCCATGTTCTAACAACTCGCTACTAGATTAGGACATGTAACACGAGCTAGCAGAGTGATATAATTTCTTCAGTGCCTGTAACGAGTCGTATTTTGCGGCATGCTTTAAGACAAAAGACTCTTTTTGTGCGTGCGTGCGCGTGCGTGCGTGTGCGTGGTTGTGCGTGTGTATGTGTGCGTGCGTGCGTGTGCGTGTGTGCCTGCGTGCGTGCGTGTGCGTGTGTGTGTGTGTGTGTGTGGGAGCGCGCACGCATGTAAGGAAAATTCGGTACCTGGTTTCCGGACGTGAGAAGACGGCATCCGGCAATAGAGAGAGTTTAGGTGGCGTGCTGTCTGTTCTATTCCGGTTTATGTTACTGCCACACCAGTTCCGTATCCACCAGCTACAAGATACTGCGCAACCGGCAGCGTAGTTTCCACGCACAAACTTCGCTGCGATAGCCTTGGGGCATATCGAACGGCTGCAGAAAAATAACAGCATTATATCCGCTTAGATGTGTAACATAGCTGTAGGTAAACGCAGAGAGACGAACTCGTTTGGCGTGTCGAAGTGTAAGTGGAAGGTTGCTTGTATAGTAACAGTGAAGGAAGGTGTGATGGCATAAATGGAATTCGTGTGGCTCAGGATAGGGTGTAGTGATGATGTTGTTGTTGTTGAACAACTGATTTACAGAAAATTCAGCGGGATTCACGGCTACTTCTTCGACTACCAACTTTACAAACAAGACTGTACTTCATAAAACAAGACACGCAATGTAAGTAAAAAGGTAACACTGCGATGTCACACAGACATGTGTGCCATCCCGCTCAGGGAGTTCTTTCAACGGATGACTCAGGGGATGGGGCAGCCTCTGATAAAAATTAAGGATAAACACCGGACTGGCACTCTGACTTAAAGACGGTAATGTCGCCGCATTATTTCCGGCGTTCGCTTGAGCGCCAGGCGCCGACAAGGCTTCCTTATCGTTAGTAACAGCAACAGTAACCGTACTCACGTCTCCGGTCTCTTGTCTGTCCACAGCACCCAAACGGTCGCCCACCCTACCGGATAACAGGCTAGGATGCGCCCTGGAAGCCCCCTGCGCCATGTTGTCTGTGCCGTCCTGCGCCTCTGTCTGTTGACCTCGCCGATCTGCCAACTCGAATTTTGCAGTGTGCTGCTCTGTGCGATCCAGATGACCTTGTAGTTTCTGGTTATGCGAAGTCGTGATGTCTGTAGGGAACAGGCCCAAGGTCGTCAAATGCGCCAAACGACCCCTCAGATGGGAAGTCCCAGTTGTTACACGTGATGTCAGCAACGACAAACTCGAACTCGGTTGCATCACAATGGCCTGCAACACAACAATTTAACTCGCAGCGCTTCCATACAACTCCTCAACACCCAGCGTGCGTAAATCACTTAAATCAGCAGGTACCCCCTTCAACACTAAACAGATCGAAATAATTTACGTGGTGTCTGAACATCAACCTCACTGCCGATCCCACGGATGCAGAAATCGTGCTGTAGCTCATCTTTCAGAAATAGTTAGGATTCATGATAAACACACAAAAAACATATTCCTGCCAACAAGGCGGTCCTCCTAACCACAATACATTGGTTGCCCAATAACTTCCACTGCAACCCCATTAAATGGCCCACTTACAGCCATACACAACCTACAGAGGCCAAAGAAAACAACGCAGTTACATCAGAATGTAACCATGCTAAACTGCTACCACTTTACTTACATTCCGTCCGTGGAAGATCTCAGGAATTGCGAGTTAAATATAACACAATTCCAACAGACAACATGATTTGCTAAACAACAGTATTCAAAATAATAAAATCATGCAATATCTTACTTACAAAATAAGACCAAAACTTCGGGCTGGCTTCGTGGTATCTTACAAAAATATATATCTGTCCCTTAACAACACACGAATAGACTACCAGCAACACAAGTGTAACACGCGGATCCAGCACGGACCCCTTGGGCTGCGCCTGAGTATTCGCCGAAACAGAATTTTGGCAATGTAAACCATTCGGACGACCAAACCAGAGTGCCCTCTACAAGACCAGTTTCAAGCCCCGGGTAGGGCAGGACAGGTGAGCGAAAGAGGGGTAAACTGGTTCACACGGCGCAAGTCCATAATCTCGTTACTCGGGTCCTGTGCCAGGGGTTCGAGACTAAACATGGCACAGGCTGACAAAGTTTGCCTAAGGCTGTAGCTAAGTACGATTTCAAGTCAGAAGACCAGTCGGGGCTCGACGTAAAGGGCTGATCAAGTCGGCACTTTTGGCTACCATGGCTGAGGATTTCCGGGGCTTTTCTCAATTGTCAGCAGAATCGCAGAAGGCCACGATGCGCACTCCTCTCTCGCCAAATCACGGAGGTTTTCAACCAAAGTGATCGTCTCAGAACACAAAGACCGTCAGCCTACACGACCGAGTCACTATGGCTGCAGACGTCAGACTTCCATCCAACCAAAATTATTCCCCTCCAAAATAACATATTGCATTATACAGCAGAAGTCCTTAGTTGATCATGTCAATGCCTTCAACTTGACCTAAATCTGTTAGTATTGGCAAAATCCTCGCTTCACTTCTAATATTCCTAGATTCCTATGTCTTAACACAGCAAAACATTTCGTGTGCAGAAACGGCTAAACGAAAACAAGCGACGTACACTTCCTCATCGCGCAGACGTCCTCCCATAGTTCGCTCTCTGAGTCGTTAGTTAGTTAGTTTGTTTTTAGGTGGTTGATTGATCGGTTAGTTTGTTGTTTGCACGGGTACTCTTCTTGAAACGATAGAACGAGAAGTTGAAGGCACTAAGATCTTCGAGAACATCGGCAAACACCAGCCCACAGCTTCACATCCCAGAAAACATTAATTTTAAGCCAGGAAGCATTTTCTGAATGTAAAGAAGGAGGGACGATGACGAATAATTCAAAGGGAGAGATGGATATAAAACTGTGTTTAGGATACAGGAAAGGGGGTGACTGAGATGTAATTTTGAATGGTTTCACCGATAAGTCAAACCATCGTGATCCGGCTATACGTTGCTCATATCTTATCGATTGGCACCTACCACTTATTACGACTTGGATAAAGGAGGTTTAATCTTCCTTATGTGTTGGAGGAAATGAACAAGTAAACAAGATACAGTTTAAATTCACATCAAACTTCGTTATCTGCTTGCTTGGAAGTCGGAGTAAAGTTGGGGACAACAGTGAAGACCGTTCGTAGTGGATGAGCAGTTGTGTTGTACGGAAGACATAAATTGCTTGTCTTGCTGCATAACGCATGGCTACTACAGTCAGGAGGAAGTGATAAAAACAACGACCATAACAAACTACACGGTATTCTCGTTTCAGATATGGAACGTCTTCCCTGCGGTCAACCAACAATAAGAAGGATGGGCAGCAAACCGAATACAACAGCAGCAGATTCAGTTTCGGATGGTCATGAGGAGGAAGCGGTGGAACCGGTGTAGAAAAGCGACGTGATTTTACCGTAGCGTAGAAGTTGCCAGCGAGGAGGAAATTGATGATGGACTTAACATCGAAAAGGGATGTTAATCACGATCACCAATTGATATCCTGGGCCCAGAAGGAAGTGGTGAAACACACAAATAATTGCGAGTATGCAGAGTGGATAATCGTGATAGAAGATGGGGTGCAGAGGGGGATGACGTTAGATCTACGAGTCAAGGACAATCAATTATACATCACCCTCAGGATTCTTTCATCAAAGCTAGAGGACGATGTGAAATACAAAACCCATATTTCGAGCGCACGATTCAAAACTTTAGGCACTGTTGTAGAAAGCGATTCCTACTGCGAGCGATTATTCCATATACAAGAATTAGAGAAAGTACTCGAAATTATAAAAACCTATCTGCATCTTTACGACGAGGACAAGCGAATCTACGGATCATCGCGTTTCACCTCAAAGAAGGACACGAAGATTCTGAAAGACATCGATGTGAAGATAGGACAACTTCGCGTCGTGCACGACTAGCGTCCACCGAGGTCAGAGCCGTTGACCCTTCATATGCTACGAAAGCAATATCCTGCATGCTGAAGGGTCAAGAATAGGACCGAGATGACATCAACAAAGGTGCGTGGAATATCGCATGTCTGTTCGTTGGAAACGCCAATACAGCCGTACCTGATCCAGCGGACATCACTTGGAGAAAGAATAATTAAATATTCGGCTTCATCGTAGATCATCCCCATGTTCTATGGATGCAGTAGTGAGGTCTACTGATTGTATGAATAGTGAATTCAGGTGTATCATAATATATGATACTACATTTGGGGACGTGTGTGATGCTTTTGGGCGCGTTCGCAAAGTTGCGAAAAGCGACTATTAGTTTCGTCATGTCCGTCCGTCCATCCGTCTGTCCCCAAGGAACAACTCGGATCCCACTGCTTGGATTTTCATGAAATTTGATATTTGAGTATTTTTCGAAAAACTATCGAGAAAATTCAGTTTTCATTAAAATCGGACAAGAATAACGGACACTTTACATGAAGATCAATTTACATTTTTGATCATATTTCGCTCATTTCTTCTTAGAAAGAGAAATGTTTCGAACGTACTTTACAGACGAAATCAAAACATGCATTTTGTGTTCAGTGACATTTATCTAAAATCGTGCCGTTTATGGGATGTGAAGAAATATT
>Ga0136643_10016826_pt1 | contig 11003 bp, 6 predicted proteins | sample TergutLab28metaG_FD_96883 | JGI IMG/M metagenome (GOLD analysis project Ga0136643, IMG submission 96883) | Labiotermes labralis P1 segment gut microbial communities from Petit-Saut dam, French Guiana - Lab288 P1 (version 3) (version 3) | ecosystem: Host-associated > Arthropoda: Insects >... | reverse complement strand
CCCCAGTGCAATGATGAAATTAATATGGCCCTGGCAATATAACTGGAGAAATGAGTGCAAAATGTTAGCTCATAAACCTGAAAAAAAATGATTACCGTCTTCGGGGATGTTACTTTGTGGTCGCGCACCAACTTTTCAGGGCAAACTCCTGCCTTCATAGCTGGGGTTTCCTGATAGTCAACTCTGTGAGAACTTCAAATCATACTAACGTAATGGGAGCATTTGTAGGACCCAGGCATATTAGGGTAATACTGGAATATATCTAAAAGAATTTGGTTACGAGGATGTGTACTGTCTTCAGCTCCCTTAGGACAAGGTCCGTTAGCGCGTTCCTGCCAATGCACAGATGAAGTTTGAGTCCAATAGTGCAGTGTTTCTCAACCGCCGTTCCGCGGCCCTCTACCGGACCCTGGCATCAATTATACCGGGCCGCGAGAGGTTCTCCTGGAATATATCATTTTATTTTTCTATACAATTTTCATTAATAAATTTTTTATAGTGGAAATATTCCGAGGAGAAAAATATTCGTGAATGTGTCGAAAAACTTAGACCCCGATGTTGGCCTGAGGAAACTACAATATGCTACAAGATTTCATTAGTCCAGTGATTGATAACTAATTTAAATGTAAATTTTATATTTGTCAACATGCTAAACGTATACATAAGTGTACTAATATTCTTTATGATTATCCCATAATTAATTATTAATATTTATGTTAGTTTAATGTATGAACTTAAAAAAAATTGGAAGTTATTTACGAGTAAATTTGTTGGGACGGGGCCCTTCTCTTACGAAGAAAGAATTTACCGGGCCGCGGTCTCACAAAGGTTTAGAAACACTGCCATAGTGGGCTAGAGACGCTTTATTTTTTGGGGCTGTGTGAGCGAATATTAGGTTCGGAAGCAAGACTCTTCTCCAAGGAGTAATTTCTTATAACTTGTATTGCATCTTAAATTATTACAATTATCTTATAAATACATTACAATATATATGGTTGTGAAGTTCAAGGCCTTCCGATGGGCTGATTCAAGCAGAGCGATCTTCAGCCGCTTCTGCATTCTGGTCTTTGAGAGAAGATTGGGTTTTACTTGGTTACATTTGCAGAACTTCCTAGTGACAGTGCCATGCACGTCCTCTATGTTCGTGCCTGAAGGTCGAGATATTTTAGGTACTCTTTTGCTTGAAAAGTGTAGGGCTAAAATAATGATAGTAATGACAATTATAGTAAAAATAATACGCTGTATTATATATTTCATGTAACGTACGTTATAATGTATATGTGTGTATTCCTGTCTTACATCACTTTAGTTGCCGAATTGCTGGCTAGAAGTCAGTATCCGGAAGATCCTGCGACCGGCCATCTCGGCACAGGTTTTTCTTGGTTTCCCTGTGTCTATAAGCGAATGCTGAGATGGTTCCCAAGATTTCAGGTTGCTACTGCATGCTTCTCATGTAGCCTTCCCGACTTAAATTTCTTAGATCCTTATTTCATATTTATGTACGTGCATAACAACCACTGCCACCGGGCGACAGCCCATTTGCAGTTTATTATTATTATTATAATGAAGGGAATGGCGACTATGATGATGACCGAGGCAAGTGTATGTTAGAACTGACACGTCTATCGTGAGATGTTAGGCGTGAAGTGAAAGCCTTCTCAGTTTCACCCGCTTCCGATATCCAGAGGGCACAAAGTGATCTGAGTCGCAAACGGCATTACTTCGTTTACGGACCTCAGAGAATGGGAATCCTGTTCCAGCCAACCGACCGGTCCAACGCCTAAATTAATTTCAGCTTCAATTTGTGCACAATTTTAAATCTTTCCTGTTGCCTTTTGTGTATATTATGACTGGAACAGTTATGAATACTGAATTATAGAACGATAAGATAGAAATTCTGTACACCTAAATGAACGCCATAATTATGTCTTTAGAGCAACACTGACCCGTAATTGGAAGGTCGTTCTCTCCGTCGGTCTGCTTCGGTGTCGCAGGTAAGGGTGAAATTATTCTTGTGTTTAACTAAACAACATGTGAAGGAATATGAGGTTTAAATACAAAAAGTGTCACCAAAAACGGGGCCGAGATTGGGCCACTAAAATCCTCGTGACATCTGTTAGTGGGAAGGATGATTGAACATTATCTGTGCAAGAACGGAGGAACTTGAAGATTTTAATCACCCTTCGGTGGATTGCATCAAAGCAAAAGACTTAAATTTTGCACTGTAACTGTCACTACGACCGCAGTCAACTGCTCGCATCAGTGGTTAGTGCGGTGTCTGCCGGCTAAGTGGTGTTTATTCCACTGATCGTCCGATGAGGAAAAGGGCAGGTTCTAGCAAAATGTGTTGGAAGTGTGGTAATTGTCATCTGGTCACAGAATGCCATGTTTTCGTGAAAGAAGAATACCTTTAATAGTCTTAATTGTGTTCATCACTCACCGTGAACACAATATCTGTAATATAAAACCAGTATCATCAAATGTATACTGAGCGTAGATAAGACTGTATTTTCACATAAAATTCTGGGCAAGTTTCGACCGAGATCGGTCATCTGGGACACATGTGACATGGCAAAAACATTACTGTTGGCCAACAATAACACAACTTCCATACCACATATACGTCTTCATTTAAGATGGCAGAGCTAGATTGCAACATGCAGGAAATGTTTACACGAAAATATAATCCTGTCTGTGCTCAGCGCATCTTTGATGGTACTGATTTCTTACCCGTTATCGCGATCACAATAGTTGGCTGTTGGATTCGGTACCCAGCAGTTTTAATCCACTTCACATCTTGACAGCCCTCTGTTCACAGTCAACATGGCATGTTTGTGTCGTAATAAAATAGTGTTTTTTTATATTTCGGCTACATGTTTCGGCATCCTAAGACAGATGTTTCCAAACTCCTTTAGTCTCTGTCTTCCTTGACGTGAATAAAAATGAGGCCCCACGTCTATAAATGTGAGTTGAATGAATGAATGAATGAATAGTGGGTTCGAGCTCTCATCGTTACCCTTACAAGCACGAGTCATAGTGTGATTTAGCAAGTTAGATGTTTGAAGGTGATCATTCATGAAATGCATGAAATACATGTTTTGTTTAATTTGTGTAATTTAACATGTTTTTAGAATAAAATTACTTGAACGTTTTTGTTATTGGCCCACTTTACGGTGGCTGTCGATAAACTTCTTGGTTCCCACTCTAACGCTGCTCCAAGGCACCATCAGTAAGCTTAAATGTGAAATATAAATGAGCCGTGCATAATTCTGCATTTTTACACATCTTTATAATTCTGCATATTTATACATATTTTTAATCTGGGACAACTATCGTATGTACTGTTAGGTTACTAAGGTTGATACTAAAACCATCATTATTTTTAAAACTTATGTTTAAGATTAATTTTCGCTGTTCGAAATATCTGAGATACGCTCCAGTATTATTTTTCTATTTAAGCCTTTGTCATTTTTTTCTGCCATTAGCGTACGTACATTCTACACGAGTCTTCATGTCACACGTGTAGAGTCAGTTTTATATTAAAGTATGAATTAATAATTATGGGGTAACTTTTTCTTCTGACGTTGCCCACTGTCCTGGTAAAACATGGGTGTCTGCTGTATAAGAATCTTGTCTAATCTTCCAATAGAAGGAACAGGTGTGTACCCTGAAGGGTCCTTTAGATAAAACTTCATTCACAGTTACTGATAAAAAGTTCTCAGAAGTTCCTACGAAATGGTATATTTAGGTTAGTCACGTCAGATATATGGATGAGGGAAGGAAGATTTGGTTAAATTATGCAAGTGGGGAAACATCTTGAAGAGGATTGCTGACTGGAAGTATGAAAAGTAGATAGGTTGATGATATTCTTGGGTATTATTATGACTGTTAGGGTGGCTGATTGGTTCCCACTGATCCCAGCTGCTGGTCATTAAGTCTCTTATTCACCATATTCAGACTCGGTATTTATTTTTTTTAATCTTATGTTTATTGGACCGTGCATCATTGTAATAGTTGAAGAATGAAAGACCAACTTGATGCCACTTGCTATTTTGTTTCACTTCTTATGTACTCAACATGTTTCGGACATTAATATATCCATCATCAGGAGCTTGCGAATGTGCTGTTGAATTACCACATCGGTCGTTTTGTTCTCGGTTCGTTGTGTGTTGGAGATTTGGTGTGGCTGGGTTTGAGTGGTGTCCGTGTTGCAGGCTGAAGCCTGCAACACACACGATAAACTTAACTCTTAACTTACAAAGACAACACAGAAAGAAATGAAAGAGAAGGTCTGTTTTCGAACCTGCGACCTTGGTGCTCGTCTAAGCGCGCGTGTGCCTCAGATCGTGTGGTCACTACGTTTTGTGCTTGCTGTAATTGTTGCGGCCACTCGAAAGGCAATTGACGAGTTCCATGGCATAATTTATTTCTTACGAAGTTGAAAGTCAAGGTATGAAGCTTGTCCCTTTAAGAAGTGTAATATTCATCAACTTGTTGGGTACATAAGAAGTGAAATAAAATAGCAAGTGACATCAAGTTGGTCTTTTATTCTTAAACTATCAGTATTTATTGTCTGATGACCGTCACACACACACATATAATATCGCGGTACTATTTCAAAGTTAAACATATTCAAGTTCACACATTCTCCACTACACTTACTTTATGTGTGTCTTTACTCTGCTGACACTGTCGATGCAGGCATCCGTCAATTCGTTAACGTTTTTCAGAATGTGCTATCAGTTATTTTTATTGCCCCGACGAGCTCGTTATGTTCTTCTGGAATATGACACCGTTTTTGGTCTGGCTGGTAGCTGTGTACCGATGTTTCGGAAGAATGTAGCTCCTCAAAATTTGGCGTTGCAGACTTTAAACTCTAAACCCTCAAACCAGAAGTACGCCAGACTAAACGACAGTCTCACCTCCCCGAAGACTGGAGTAAGAATTTTCTTTGCCATAAAACCCCAAAATGTTTACAACTTATAATAGCAGAGTTTTCGAGTGTACAGTTGTGAACACCTAACACATTGTCTCGGAAGTTGCACTGTACAGTATTTAGCGTGATGACTTGTGTTATGCTAATGGATCAGATTTCCTGTGATTCTTATTAGCACTATGGATGTATTGATTAATTATTTTGTTCTTTAATTTTCTCAGATAAAGTCACTGACTTGGTCCGTTTCAAATATAATTTTGAAACTGAATAGTTTAGATATTTGGCACTTCTTCTCGGACTGTGATTGGTCCAAGCACAGAATAACCCACCACACTAACATGCGGACATAAATAAATGCTTCGAACGAGGCTTGAACCCGCAGTCCAACCACTCGGCTGCTGCGATGGACATAACCAGTTCGTTTGAGACACTGAGTATATTTTGTCTTAGCTTTTTGCTATCCTATTTGAGGGTGAGAGTGTTTTGAGATGAAGGCCTAGCTGTACGAAACCTCGGATAAGTGGCTTACTGATTCCATTTTTGTTAGATACGTGTGTCATGGGATTTTTCATCAAATTTGAGAATAGAGTCCGAAGTCCGTTTCTGTCATGTTCTGAAACGGGACACTGTCTCTCCGATGTGTGGGGGCTGTTTTGTCAGATTATAGGACAGATTTTTATTAATGTCATAAGAAAGAGATTTCCTGTTTGAACCGATAGGACAACCACGTTTTTTTTACTGCAGAAGCGTAAATGTCGACATACTTAATTGCAGTTAGAAGCAAAATATAAAGCCACCTCCTCTTGACCCCTCTACGCCGCCCTGACACTGACTCTTGACACTGGTCAGATCCGGCCTGGCATTCTCTCGATCTTCGCCACTAATATCACTGTTCGTGAGTCCATTGTCCAGGTATCTGTGTCGCTGCTCCCCACAGACCGTTGGGCCCCCACTCGCCGGGGGCGTTGAAGTTCATCTGATACATCTCTCGGCCCTGGCGCTGGTCAACTCGATTTGGTGCCATATTGTGCTGTTCGGAGTTGAACCCGGCCCTGAAACGTTTCTGTGACGTGGCGAGGCTTGTCTTGCTGGAGTCTCCTGAAACAAAAGAACACAGATTTTTTTGTTATGGCACGGATTAGGCTGTTTCTCCGTTTCTTGTCAGGATATTTCTCCGCCCATGAACACGAGGTAGCCATCGCTAGGTCAGTATCGTGATCAGTCTACAAGCTGGACGACTGAGGTATCCGGGTTGAATTCCCAGTAGGAGAAGAAATTTTTGTCTTTATTTTGGTAATAGTACTGTGTTAGGTCAATGCAGATTTAACAAATCTAACCATGAACATTTCTTGCTAAGTTCCCCGGCTCGCGGTCAATCAGGAACAGACCTGTCTGGCCCCAATAAAAGAAATTGCCTACTTCAGGTCAATACCGTCACAACCCACATCGAGCATGCACTTTACTATGATTCTTCAATATATCTATACGAACTTTTAACTGAGCCTGAAATGAAACTTTTTTTATGCTAGTGCCAGCGAAGATTGCTTAACGCCTTACGGACGGTTCAACACTGACGTATATTAATGTATTTTTATGTCAGTATTTAACCAACCTGATGCACAAAATTTGTTTCACAATAAGTTTTATTTCATGCCTCTACATGTTTCGAGCACATGTGCTCTTCATCAGGAGGTAAAAATTACATTACACAGCCTCTGGTATCATCACACTGAAACAAGTGAGTGGTCTAAAATTACTAAAATACAACTCTATAAAGTGAGCAAATAGTAGTAAAATTGATGTGTGAATTTTTCGGGTGTGATTACTGTGTATTACTTACTATAAACATGCTATGTCATGTATAGGTTATGTTTATCCAGTTAGTAAACATATTAGAAAGGTACTATGTCTATTTAAATTTATGTTTGCGTAGTCTGTCTTGTCATAAAATCGTATTAATTGCTGATTAGTTGTTGTATCTATAAGGTTTTGTTTGTCCGGGTGTTAGAATTGTAAAAAATACGATGTCTATTTACATTACCTATCTAAAAAAGTTGTGTTTATCTAATTATTAAGATTGTGCGGTGTCTATTTGCTTTACATTAATTGTTGAATCTACAGAAAATGCAACTTGACTCTTGTTAAAACGTGCTTATCCTATAGGTGGCCGTCTCGTGCACGGGTTGAGAGAGGACTGGTTGGAATGCGTGGGATTGTGGGATATGCATCAAGTGGGTTATAACATGTAGTATTTGAATGAAGGAGGTCAAACATAGGATTATGCTCGTTCAGATGTTGTTCGGTGATGAGTTTATTATTATGGTAGTAGCCCCGCGACCCCCCAGGTCTGACCGTCTTGTATGCATAACAGAAGTTAGAATATGTATGCACAGTACCTGTTACGCCCGACTGTAGCGCTTTTGCTAGGATATGGGGAAAGTAAAAACTGTATGGGGCAACAGAGTTTCATATTTAGGCCACTTGACTTAAATGACACAAGTTATATTTTTATTCTGCTAAGTTGTGTGTGGGCCCAAAACGTGATACGCAGAGCAGAGATATTAGCGCGAGTATGATCGGAACGTATATCGGGCTTCACGTGATTTGATCTTTAATATTTGACGATGTAAGTGAAAATGAAAATGGCTGGACACTTTTTGTTCAAATTCGCCAACATCAAACGTCATGGAAATTCGTGCACACGATGCGCTTATAGAAGCCACCTCGTTGTGTTTATAACTAAATAAACTACTCTTATTCGGTCCAACACAACACGGATTTATTTTAATTTAAATTGTTACCTTTACGTGTGGCACATGTAATGGCCTGTACTTAGGCCGACCTCAGGCATGTCAGTACAAAAACCTTGCAAAGGAAGATATAGTAAGAATATAAGGGCCCTTTGTATAATGTTAAAATGTAAAGTACAAAAAAGCAAATATAAAAGAAAATGTAACACTTTACACTACAATAAGCCTGTGTTGTGTTAGACTGAATAAATGTAGTTTATTCGTGCATAGATGGGCCGGGTAGCGTAGTCGGTATAGCGACTGGCTACGGGCTGGACTGTCCGGGGATCGAATCCCGGTGGGGGCGAGATTTTTCGCACCTGTCGAAACTGGCCCTGGGGCCCCATCCAGCCTTCTGTACAGTGGGTACTGGGTCTTTCCCGCGGGTAAAGAGCGGCCGGGGAGTGACTCTGACCCCTCACCCTCTTCTAGTGCCGTGGTCAAGAAAGAGTAGAGCTATACCTCTACTCCCCTTATGGGCCGTAGGGCCTGTACAGAGCCTCAGTGCCTGTACAAGGGTGCACTTTACCTTACCTTACTTATTCGTACATAGAAGCATACGAACGGAGAGAAAGAGCGATTTTGGTCAGCGCCGCAGGAATGTAAACGCTCTTGCAAAGAATCTCCGGTGAGACTGAGGTAGGCGGTTGAGTGTGACCCAGAGCAGACCTGGACAAGGTGTTAAGAGAAATTTCGGTCTGGTTTTTAACCCTGGACATTCAACCAGGCAGCGTTACTTTACCTAACCTAGCATGCTACATAAATGAATGGAAAGCTCGACGAACTGCGGGAGTCGCACTTAAGAGTTGTGTCTGTAACTGTCGGCAAGTCAAACATAAGGTGGCGATGTTGATCACTGCCCGAGACGAGGCACCCAGCGATTTCTGGTATATACCTTGGTGCAAGCCGCCTTGTGGCTACCGCTACTATGTAGTATTAGTGAGATATGTTAAGCACTTACCATAAGACGCTGCTGGATTTGGCTTGTCCGCAGAGAAGTCACCCATCTGCAACACACAGCAATCAATCTTAGAACGCTCTATGCGTATGGCCAAAAAAAATTACAAGCAGAATATGCCAATGTATCTACACACAGGGAGATACGCGGTGTGTTGTTAACTGCTCAGTGATAAGTAGCGAGTTGAGGCGGTGGGCGTGTGAAATTGTGACATCATCGGCGAAAACTTTCTTTTGGAACGAGGACTAGTTCTAAAGCACAAAATCTTGTTGGTAGCCCTGGCGTAATAACAGTAATTGTGTATTTACATTGAAGTATTCTGGAATATGACGTCATGTACAGTACAGTTACTATAATTCAAGCCAACAATTGCTCACAATTGTGCCAGGATTACAATAATATTACAAAACCACTAACTTCAGCATGTTTCGGGCCTTATTGGGCCATCAACAGGGGGTAAAGTAAATTTTATTACAACCATGTGCATTTGTTGGCTTGAAGTATAGTAGTTGAACTGTAATGCATGGGATGGAAAATGTGAAAAATGACGTCCTGTCTCATAAGACTTTTACTTTTGATAAACAATGCTGTGAAAACGTGGAATCAAGCATTTACCTTTTACTGGATAAGGAAAAAAGTCCAAAATGGAAAAATGGAGTAAAACTCCACACGTTCTTAACCTTGGCACTAACATTGGACAACATGAGAACATTATATCGCCGTTTGGATTCGAGAAAAGAGTGCATTTTGCGCGGATAGGAGTTTCGGTATATCCCACACCTGGTGTATTCGCAGTCGCAAGTATGGTAATTCCTGCCTTTGCCGGCAGTCGAGCCGCGGTCCTACAGACCTTAACCATTCAATTTACCCACTGGTATATCCTTCATAATTTCTATTGAATACATGCTGACAGTATGTTTTATTTGATAAAATTTAGTTTCTAGGAAGAATACTGTAATACGCTCTGCGTCTTAAAGATGATTTCAATATTAGCATTTACGCACAGATTTGTAACGGTGTAGTACGTGCAAGCAGACGACCTCTCTGACATTACTAACTGTTGCACTCACATACTTTGTGCCTAATGAGCGACACTCGATGTCTGCGCAGTCGCTTGGTGAGCTCACTGGCCTTCCTGTCTACGTCAGCCAGGTCTTTCTTCAGGCTATTTTCGATTATCTGGAATAGAAATGATCATTCCCATTGAGTCAGTGGGGCGGAATGGAAGTGAGTGTTGTGACGCATATTGAACAGTGAGAATTAAAGCCCGTGTCCCTGTGCTGAATTAAGCAAAACCCTCTGAAGGCAGGGAACCGTCACAATCCCTTGGCATACAGACATTTGTTAGGGGATCCAGCGCCATTTGTTCATACTGTAGTGCATCTTTCAGTGTTTTCCATGTTATGGTCGAATGCCTGCCTTATAATTCACAACGTCTTGCGTTTTGACACCACAGCCCGCTGCGCGACTTCCTAGCTGATGATGGCTGTAATTTGAGGGTTGTTTGACCGTGTATCTTCCTCATGAAATAATGTGAAATGCCAACTTGATGCAACAAGGTAATTTTATTGATGTATTCTTAGCTCTACATGATTCGGGCGCATACGTCCATCATCAGGAGCATTAGATGTTGAGTTGCAGCATACGGCTTTCTGCACCGAGTTAGTGGATGGATGGTGGTCTTGAGAGCTGCTACGTAGGTCGTGTGTATGGTGCGGATGGTGCCGTCGCAGCTGCTCTCAACACCACCACCCATCCAAAAACTCGGTGCAGAAAACCATATGCTGCAACTCAACATCTAATGCTCCTGATGATGGGCGTATGTACCCGAAACACGTAGAGCTAAGAATACATCAATAAAATTACCTAGCACCATCAAGTTGGCATTTCTCATTATTTCATGATGGTTGTAATGTTTAGAGTTTGGTTATTTGTTACCACTATTTCTTCTGCTTTTTATACCATTTTGGCTTCCTAAATTACATAGTACAGAAGTTTCCGTGTTACTGCTGTTATTGTAATAGCACAATTGGTAGGGCTGCGATGACGGGTCCCTGTACAGCCTGGGTCCTTGTATAGCTTTTTACACGTGGATGTTAAATAAGTACTGTATATAGTTTATAAGATTTATCTTTCATTACACGGTCTTCACATATTTACACCCAATTTTTCTCGTATTGGGTCGTGGTCTTGTATCTTAAATTTAGAAGGCTCATGTTGACATAGATACTGACGCTCCTCTAATATTCCCCCCCCCCCCCAACCACCACACCCACCACCACCAAACATAAAAAAGTATAAAGAAGTAAAAAAAAGGGCT
>Ga0136643_10016825_pt1 | contig 11004 bp, 10 predicted proteins | sample TergutLab28metaG_FD_96883 | JGI IMG/M metagenome (GOLD analysis project Ga0136643, IMG submission 96883) | Labiotermes labralis P1 segment gut microbial communities from Petit-Saut dam, French Guiana - Lab288 P1 (version 3) (version 3) | ecosystem: Host-associated > Arthropoda: Insects >... | reverse complement strand
CCCTCGATGAAATAGGCTACGAAGGCGATATCAACTGGGGGTGGGGCAACTTAACAGCCGAGGAATTGATACGCCGTGCATGGGAAGCCTTTGTGCGCGGCGGCTATCCCGGCCACGGAGAAACATACCTAAGCCCGGACGATATTTTGTGGTGGAGCAAGGGCGGCAAGTTGAAAGGCGACAGCCCTGCCCGTTTTGATTTTCTCATGCGAATCTGCGAAGAGGCCGGGGGCATTGACTACTTGCCGGAGCGTTGCCCTTGGGATATGCCCATCGGCGGAATTGAGGGCAAATTGTACATTGCGTACATGGGCTTCAATCGGCCCCGCTACCGGGAATTTTATTCGGATCACCCGTATCTGGGACGCAGCAACCTACCGGAGGGGGATTATCGGGTGGAAATCATCGACACTTGGGAAATGACCATTACTGACTGCGGCGTAATGCCGAGGGAGAAGCTTCGTGTGGAGCTTCCGGGCAAGCAATATATGGCCGTGCGCTTCACATTGGTGGATTGATTAAAATGGGGATAACGGCGAAAGAACTGGCGAAAAAACTAAATCTCTCAGAAGCGGCTGTGTCTATGGCTCTGCGGAACAGGCCGGGGGTAAGCACTCAAACCCGGCTTGCCGTTCTTGCCGCAGCAGAAGAGCATGGCTACGATTTTTCTAAAATATCCAAAATTAAAGGGCGAGCCTGCCACATCACATTTGTTATATACAAACGCCAAGGCGCTGTGGTCGGTGAAACCCCTTTCTTTTCCGACCTCTCGGAAGGGATTGAAACGGCCTGTGCCGCAGAAGATTACAAGCTGCAAATCGCCTATATTCACAAGGGAGATGATGTCAAAAAGAAGGCGGAGGAATTAGTTTCTGGTGACTGCGCCGGGATTATCCTCTTGGGGACAGAAATGCAGCCGGAAGATTTTCAACCCTTTTCCGGCCTTCCGATACCGCTGGTTTTGCTTGACGTATATTTCGACTACATCAACCGTGACTGTGTTCTTATTAATAACACGCAGGGCGCATTGATGGCGACCGATTATTTAATAAATCGGACAAACAAACAGCCGGGATACTTGCGCTCGTCATACAGCATTGAGAACTTTAATGAGCGGGCTGACGGCTTTTATAAAGCTGTGCGCCGGCATGGGATGTCTGTATCAAAATCCATTGTTCATAAGCTTGCCCCGTCTGTGGACGGGGCTTTTGCCGATATGATGCAGCTTCTTGAACAGGGGGAAGAGTTAGCACCCTGCTATTTCGCAGACAACGACTGGATTGCCATAGGCGCAATGAAAGCCTTTCAGAAGAAGGGATATAAAATCCCGCAAGATATAGCCGTTATAGGCTTCGACAATATCCCCTTGGCCTCCTACCTCGAACCCTCTTTAACCACTATACACGTACCGAAAAAATATATGGGAGAAATGGCAGTTAAGCGTTTAATTGATGTCATAGCTACCGCAAGCCATTCTCCCATAAAAATAGAGATAGCGACTAAGCTAAAAAAACGTAAATCAGTTTAGGAAAAATTAAGTAAAAATACTTAATTTTTCGTTGTAATTTATTTGAAAATTTGAGATAATGCATTAATGATAAGTTCGTATTTAATAAGGGAGGATTTTATGGCACAGTTACAAATCAATTTTTTTTCAAAGGCACTCAGCAGGCAAGTTACCTGCAATGCAATAGTACCCGTCGGCAAATTTACAATGCCGGGTATGCCGGAGCGAGAAAAAAAGCCTTTTAAAACAATGTATTTGCTTCACGGTATCTTTGGCAATTATTCGGATTGGATATACGGCACCCGTGTCGGCTTTTGGGCCGAGGAGCGCAATTTGGCTGTAATCATGCCCTCCGGGGACAACAGCTTCTACTTGGACAACGAGAAAAGCGGTGCGCTGTATGCCGAGTTCTTCGGCCGGGAGTTAGTTGAGGTAATGCGGGATTTGCTGCCCCTGTCCGACAAGCGTGAGGACACATATATCGCCGGGTTATCAATGGGCGGCTATGGCGCTGTAAGAACCGGGCTTGCATATCCCGAAACCTTTGGGGCTATCGCCGGCTTGTCGTCCGCTTTCGTATTAGACGGCGCTGTCAACTCCACTAACGACACACCCACTGTGATAGGGCGGCGCAGCTATTTTGAGTCTGTGTTCGGGGATTTGGACACGCTGCTCGGCAGCGATAAAGACCCAAAAGGCTTGATTACGTCCTTGAAAAAGGCCGGCACATCAATACCGGATATGTACATTTGTTGCGGCACAGAAGATATGCTGATTGAGCCAAACCGCAGTTTCCACAAGTTCCTTCTCGATAACGATGTAGAGCATACATATGTGGAAGGCCCCGGCGGGCACACTTGGGATTATTGGGACGAGTACATTTTGAAGGTAATGGATTGGCTTCCGCTTGAGAAGCAAGTTTAAAATTAAAGGGGGATATTACAGGGGAGAAAATTTTCTCCCCTATGTTCTTCATCACTAATTTCTGCGACTCCAAGCACCATATTCCGATTCATCTTGTTTTGCCGCCCTGTTTTTTGAAGTGATTAAGACAATAGTCACAATAATACCGATGATTGTAAAAAGCCCAATGCCTCCAAATACACCAAGGAACACCCAACCAATGATGGATAAATCAGACCTTTCAAAGTCAACAGGCACAATTCTGCCGGCATCGCTGATACGTATAGAGATTTCTTGCCCTACCATTGCATTTGCCTGTATACCTGTGTATATGGGGCGTGTCCGTTCTGTGCCGCCTTCCCAGTCAAACTCTATTCTGTACATACGCTCGTCATTAACAGTTGCGCTTGAGCGAATAGCCCTTGTGACAACGACCGTATGTATAGGATAAGAAGTATTTGTCGCCACCGCCAAATCACGGCTTTCCGGTACCGCAAATCCCAGAAAAACTCCCAAGCCGGTTCCTATAAACGCAAGTGCAAACAGGAAAGCCCCCACAAGTAAAACTTTTATAAAAATATTCTCGCCTTTTTTCCGTTCTGCCTCAATCACCCATTGCTTTTCTTGTGTAATTTTTGTCTGAGCCGGCTCAACCGATTTTTTCTGCGCTGTATCCTCGTCAAACAGCTCAGATATTGAAACGCCCAGCACCTCGGCCAATCTAGGGAGGTTGCTGACCTCCGGGTTAGCTTCATCGGTTTCCCACTTGCTGACGGCCTTGTTGCTGACGCCCACTAAATCCGCAAGCATCATCTGCGTCAGCCCCCGTTCCTTTCTCAGCGAATAAATTTTCGATCCCAACATTTGCCTCATAGCAACTCCTCCTATTTTTTAGTCATTATAGTATCATCTTGCTTTACTATGCACAATAGAATTAAAGTCGAATGATGGTAGATTTACGATGTACTCTAAGAGCGGTGCAACTGACGTTTTCTCGGAAAAATCGACATTTTTACCATATGTTTCAAGCACACCGATATCATCACTTTCACGTTCAGCAATCGGTTTCTTTTCAATTAGCTTTTTCATAACTGCCATCATTCCTTTATGAACAAGGCTTAACTTGCTGTAATCAATCCCGCCTCGTAAGTGAAACACTTTTGTTTTATATAACTGTTCGGGAGTAAGAGCCTTTACTAAAATTTGCGTATAATCGGATTCTTTAGGGTCTGATACCCCAACTGTAAACAAGATAAGCAAATTGCAAGGGTTTTTTGTAACAAGTTTTACTCCGTTAATTCCGCCTGCATATAACCCGCCGCCATATATCACCACATCATAACTAATAAGTTGGTGGGGTTTAATGCTTGTACTTTCAAAAAGCGGGGCATTAAGGGCCTCTGCAATCCATTCAGCATATCGCTTTGTTTTTCCATATTTTGATTTATAAATAACAGCAATTTTTTTCACAGCACTTCTCCTCCAATAAACAATATCTTGCAGTTGTTCAACTAAGACATTATACAACCCTTTGTTGGTGTTTGCAAACAAATGTTCCTGAAATTTAGAGACCCCAAATGAAAATTTATAGGAAATTTTTCATTTAGTCTTGCAAATAGTTGAAAAATTGTTATAATGGTTAATATAAATGTAACCTAATTTTAATATTGTAGAAAAAGGGTGTGCTATGGCTAAAAATAGAGTAGAAGTAATTATAGGCGGAGAGATTATCACCTTGGTTTCGGAGGAAAATGAGGCCTACATGCAAAAAGTAGCCCTTTATATCGATAAAAAAATGGAGGCGGTCAATTCCTCTAAAACCCATAAACCTCTTAACGACCATTTGAAATCTTTGTTACTGCAATTAAATATCGCAGATGATTATTTTAAATCAGAGGAATATCGTGACGAATTAGAAGATTCTTACGAAAAGGCTCTTGACGAGCTGGAAAAAATGAAGGAAAAGGGCGAGAAATTGGCAGAGAGGGTAAAGGATTACAATTCGCAGTTAGAACAGGGCAAGAGATATTACGAAAAAGAAACAGCCCAGTTACAAGAAGATAATGTTGCGCTTGTCGGCAGGGTACAGGCTCTGCAAAACGAATTAATCCAAGACCGGCAGACACAGAGCAGCGAGATGGACTATCTGCGCCAAGAAGTAAATCGGCTGGATGAAACAAACCGTGACCTCCAAGAGCAACTGCATTACGCAAGAAGAGAACTGGAAGAATATGTAAGCACCCTTGGGGAGGGCGCAGAGGAGAAGAAGAAAGTGGTCAACTTTAAGGGCCGCTGAACAGATGGAGGGGTATGTTGGCAAATAAATTAGGGGCTCTCAGACAGCTTATTGCAGAAAAAAAGATAGATGCGTATATTATACCGGGCAGTGACGCCCATCAAAGCGAATACATAGCTGATTATTGGAAAAGCCGCCATTGGTTTTCGGGCTTTACAGGCTCAAGCGGCTTGGTTGTTGTCACCAAGGATAAAGCAGGGCTTTGGACAGACGGTCGCTATTTTATACAGGCGGAGCAGGAGCTTAGCGGCACGGGTATATCACTCTTTAAGATGAACGAGCCGGGGGTGCCTACCTACGGCAAATGGCTTGACGAAAACCTGGCCGCCGAAGCTACAATAGGCTTTGACGGCAGGGTAATTTCCGTAAGCGAGTTTGAAGGCTTAAAAAAGGATTTATCAAGCAAAGAAATCAGCTATAAGTATGAAGAAGATTTGCTTGGGAACATGTGGGAAGACAGGCCGACAATGCCGACGGCACCTGCCTTTTTTCATCAAGCAAAATTTACAGGCAAAACTACTTCGGATAAATTAAGCAGTATACGCGAAGAAATGGAGAAGGAGCGGGCGGATATGTACTTGACTGCCGCCCTTGACGAGATAGCTTGGACTGTAAATATGCGGGGGAACGATATCCCCAATACGCCTGTTGTATATTCTTATTTAATAATTACTGCAAGCGACGCTTATTTATTTGCAGACGAGCAAAAGGTAGCGGCCATAAAGGGTGAGCTTGCAGACGTCACTATCCTCCCCTACGACAGCGTTTTCGAGTTTTTAAATAAAAATGCGGCGGGCCGCCGCCTGCTGTACAATCCGGGAGGTGTCAGCGTAAGGCTGTTTGAGGCTATACCCTCGGACAGCAAAAATATAAAGATGTCCACAAGCATTATAGGGAAACTTAAAGCCGTCAAAAACAGCACGGAGATAGAGAACTTTAAAAACGCCTTTATTAAAGAGGGCGTTGCCTTGGTGAAACTGCTTAAATGGCTATCCGAAGTTGGCACTAAGGATATTTTTGAAACTGACATACAGGCAAAAATATCCGAGCTTAGGCTGGAGCAAGAGCATTGCATAGGGGACAGCTTTACGACCATAGCCGCCTATGGTGAGAATGCGGCGCTTATGCACTACAGCCCCAAAGAGGGAAGCTGTGCAAAGGTCTTGCCGGAGGGCTTGCTGCTTGTAGATACGGGCGGACAATATCTTGACGGCACAACGGATATAACCCGCACCTTTGCCGTCGGCCCGGTAACTGACGAAATGCGCCGGGATTTTACCCTGGTGTTAAAGGGCCACATGGCTCTTGCCGGGATAAAGTTTTTGGAGGGCACCACGGGAGTGCAGTTGGACGTACTGGCAAGGCAACCTATATGGCAGGCCGCAATGGATTACAGGTCGGGTACAGGGCACGGCTTGGGCTTTTGCCTTGGCGTACACGAAGGCCCGCACGGGATAAGCCCTCGCTTAAACAGCATAAAGCTAACGCCCGGTATGATATGCACCAATGAGCCGGGTATATATAAAGCAGGCCGCCACGGTATACGCACCGAAAACGTGCTGCTTGTAAAAGAGGCGGAAAAAAATGAGTTTGGGGCTTTCTTTGATTTTGAAACCATATCCTTTTGCCCTATAGATACAGCGATTTTAGATAAGGCATTGCTTTCCGACGAGGAAATTTCGTACCTGAATAATTATCACAAACAGGTGTACGATAAACTTTCGCCGTTTTTGGACGCTTCGGAAAAAGAATGGCTGAAAAATAAAACAAAGAGTATATAATATTAACCTTAGGGTGTAGGGGCGGCAAAAATGCCGCCCCTACACCCCTTTAAATATCTGCTTCAGGTCAACCGGGCGTACTTCATCACATTCAAGCGCCTGTAAATCATCTGTAAACCCCGATTTTGAAAACAGATAATAGTAAACCTGCGTGTAAGCATCGCTGTTTATACGTTTCGCCTTTAATGCGTTAAACTCCCTCAAATCAAAGGGGGTATTCTTAAATTTACATTCGCCTAAAAGAACCTTTTGCTTATCTTTTGACACTGCCATAATATCTATTTCTGTTGTACCGTTAAAATACCGCCCAATTTTATTAAACCGGAACGGCAGGCGGCCGGCCATATTCTCCCGCCTTACAAACTGCCGGCAAATATCCTCAAATTTAAGGGAGGCGTACCGAGCAAGCTCCGGCTCGACTGCGTATTTATAAACCCCCGCTACGTCTCCTGCCTCCAGTTCTGAAATGTTGCTGAACACGAATGAGTACCAAAAACTAAAAAAATTATCGGTTAGGCCATACAATCCCCTGTGTGAAGCAGCTTTCTCTTTTAGCCCCGCACTTATTGAAAACTCCCGCTCTATAATCCCGAGGGAAATAAGGTTCTTTATATAGACGGCAAGTTTTGCCTTGTCTATATTTGTTTTGTTGTAAATGTCGTTAAGCTTAGTATTTCCAAGGGCTATAGCTTCAATGACGGTGTTGTACATAGTGGTTTCCCGTAATTCTTGCCGCATTAGAAATTCCACTTCACTATATAAAATACTGCCTCTGCTCAGGATTTGGCTTTTGATATTTTCGCCCAAGGATAAGCTATCGTTAAACTGCTTCAAATAATGAGGGACTCCGCCTAAAATAGAATAAGCCAATATCTTATCCTCATAACTGTACCGAGGGAAGAATTGTGTAACATCATAGAAGCTCATTTCCCGCATTTTAAGTATACCGGTCGCCCTGCCGTAAAGGGGATTTTTTTCTGCAAGCAAATCATTTTCAATAAAGCTCATAGAGCTGCCGCAAATAACAATCATCACATTTTCATGTTGCAATTTTTCATCCCAAAGGTTTTGCAATATGGACGGGATACTCCTGTTGCTCCGTGCCATATACGGAAATTCGTCAATTATAAGTAGCTTCTTGTTATCACCCGGCAGCTCAGTAATGGCTGAAAGAGCCTGCGACCAGTCAACAAATGTGTTTATATATTTAGCAACGGGCATTTCCGGCTTTAACATCCTCGCAGAAAATGATTTTAACTGCTCGTTGTCAGCACATTCGCGGCATGAGTAAAAAATATGTGCTTTATCTTTGCAAAATTCTCTGAGGGTTTCGGTTTTGCCTATGCGCCTGCGGCCATACAGGACGATAAGCTGTCCGCCGCTTGTATTATACTTTGCATTTAAGAAATCCAGTTCCGCCTCTCTGCCTATGAACACGGGGCATCTCCTTAATCAAATCTACTCCCAAACAAATTTAAAATCCACCTTTAATTTATCCCTTGTTTCTTGCAGGGATTTACATACGGCGTCATTTAAGGGTATGCCTGTCACCTTTCTTTCCATATGACACATATACTCCTTTTCGCCTGCGGTATAAATGCGGCCCTGCCCGGGGGCGGCCTTGGAGGTGCGCAGCTGCCTTAAAATCTCCCCTGAGCTGCGTTTAAACTCAGCCACATCTACAAAGGCGTTTATATCTATGGCAATAAAAAAGTGGCCTATGTGGTAAGGTTTTTTCTTGCCGTTTTCATCATAAGAATCGTTTAGGGCTTTCAAGAATATGCCCGACTGGAGGGCGGCCGACAATATCTCTACAGCGGTGGCATAGCCAAAACCCTTGTAGCCCGCAAGCTCTTCCCCTATGCCGCCAAGGGGTGCCAGCGCACAGGTGCCCTTGGCAAAGCCCTCCAGAGCCTCATTTGGGTCTGTGACAGGCAGACCTTGGCTGTTTATAACCCAGCCCTCGGGCATCTCTTTATTTATCCTTGCATAATGCTCGACCTTGCCCCTTTGGGCTATGCTTGTGGCGCAGTCCAGTACAAAGGGAAAGTCCTCGTCTGTAGGCAGGCCGATGGTCAGCGGGTTAGTGCCCAACATATTTTCCACGCCAAAGGTTGGGGCTATCGAGGGCCTTGCATTTGTACCTGTAATGCCTATCATTCCTGCGTTTGCGGCCATCATAACATAGTAGCCCGCTATGCCGTAATGGGTCGAGTTACGCACTGCCACCATTCCCATGCCGTATTTCTTTGCCTTCTCTATCGCCAAATCCATGCTTTTTACGCCTATTACATGGCCCATGCCATCGTGGCCGTCCACCACAGCCGTCGTAGGCCCTTGGCGGGTTATCTCAAAATTTGTGACAGGGTTTTGTATCCCCTCTAAGATACGGTCTATGTAAAAGGGCTTAAATCTGGCCACACCGTGGGATTCTATCCCCCTCTTATCCGATTCTGCCAGCACCTTTGCACAGGTCTTTGCATCTTCGTCAGGCACGCCGACCGCTATAAAACATTGTTCCATAAAATTTTCCATGCGTTCTAAGGTTTCGTATATCATTTATTTATCTCCTATAAATCCAAATAAATTCTGTTACAAAAACCCGCCTACACAAAATAGGCGGGTAAATTATCTCTCAAATATATTCACAATTGCCTATAGTTCATATTTTTCTAATTTGCCGCGGTTAAAAGTAATGGGTAAGTTTCCGTTTCGTATTCTCAGCTCATCAAGAAATGCCTGTATATCGTATGGTTCTTTTAGTCTCACCAAAAAGGTTAATTCGTACAGGCTGCCCATTTGTGTTGTCTTAACAGTTTCCAGTTCTGCGCTTTCGGCATACTTTTCAAATATATCATCAAATACACCTTGAAAATTTAGGTTTTCGGGTATTTTTATACGAAGGTTATGTACGTTTTCTTCCGGTTTTCCATATTGGAAAATTGTCAAAAGTAAACCGGCAGAGCTTACGCAAACCAGAAATATAAAGGCAAAAAATAAATATCCCATTCCTGTTACAAACCCCAGCGACATAGCAAAAAACAAATGGGCTATATCTCTCGCGTTGCCCGCTATTGACCGAAATCTTATTAAGCTGAAGGCACCCGCCACGGCTATACCTACGCCAATATTTCCGCTTGCAAAAAAAATAATGATTTGCACCATAGCAGGAAGAAGCACCAAGGTCTTGGCCAAATTTTGGCTGTATTCACTTTTAAATCTGTATACGCCGGCTACAGCAAGTCCCATTATCAAAGAAAATATTGTTGAAATTGTTACCGCAGTTATCGCAGGCATTCCGGTCAATATGCTGCCGCCCAACAGCTCAAGCAATTTTAATCACCCGCTTTCCGAATGAAGAATCTTTGCTTTTTGTCCAATGTGTAAAACAGGTAGCATACTTGGAAAATGATGTTGAGAAAATACCTATTTCACACAGCAGATGAGCCAGCCAAAGCGGAATACTAAGCGGCGTTTTTATTTCAAGCAAAAACATATTCGGATCAAGAAAAGAGCAACCCAGGCTTGGCTCTGTGAAGCGTAATGTATCCAACCTGTAACAAATATTTGAATCAACGGTCAGTCGTAAGCCCTCGTCATTTATTCCGGCAAAGGCTCGCCTGTAATAGGCAAGGTAAAATTTTTCAACAGCACCTGTCCTGTCAATGTGGTAGGCTAATTCTTTGGCGATTTGCGAATTATCTTTTGATAAAATTTCATCTACGCCATACTCTGAAATATCGGAGGGAAGAATTGGTAATCTGCGCTTATAAACCACGCCCGAATACTTCTTCTTAAACTCTAAAAACATACGGTCTGTTGTTTCCGGCATACCATAACAACGCAGGCGTATTTTTTCTTTGTAATACGGTTTTTCCATAGAGGTTTGGATTATGTCCCAATTTTCAGTATCGAAGTACAGATTTTGCACCCAATATTCACCGTGCATATCAGGTTCCATGTTATCGGCAAGCGCTTCAATAAGCTGATCGGCTTGTGCCCCGGTTATCAGATACTTCTTTTCGTTACGTGAAAATACGTTTTGCATATGTATGAATCTCCTTTATTCTTGATTGACCAACTCTGACAATTCGTCAAGCAGGTTTCTGTAATGGTATTCTCTGTTAATTAAAAATTGTCTCAACTGCAACCAATTGCGATAAAAGTTTCCGATAGCCGAATCGGCCGAACCCCCAATGGCAAAGCGGTTGTACATCTCCGGCAGCAACGGCATATATATCATTGTAAATTTATCATGCAGAGCCAATAATTGCTCTTGGCTGTAATGATTTTCCAAAATATAATTTGCCCGCTCTGTAAATTGCTCAACAAAAACTTGATTGTTGAAAACTGATAAATGCGAAAACATGCTTTCGGCATGTTGCGGTGCGCCCGGATTCGGAGCCTGATCCATATCGTGAAGAATAAACCTCCATCTGCCGTCATTATATGGGTTTTGAGAATCAGGCTCAGGGGTAATTGCCCTAAAAAAGCGCACGTTATTGTGCGGCCAATCT
>Ga0136643_10016823_pt1 | contig 11004 bp, 9 predicted proteins | sample TergutLab28metaG_FD_96883 | JGI IMG/M metagenome (GOLD analysis project Ga0136643, IMG submission 96883) | Labiotermes labralis P1 segment gut microbial communities from Petit-Saut dam, French Guiana - Lab288 P1 (version 3) (version 3) | ecosystem: Host-associated > Arthropoda: Insects >... | reverse complement strand
TGTGTGTGTGTGTGTGTGTGTGTGTGTGGGTGGTTGTGTGTGTGTGTGTGTGTGTGTGTGTAAAACTGTCAGTGTAAACGTAAACCGGAACTCATTTATCGATGTATGTGATACAATACTCTGTATCCATTACAAAAATATCTGTCACTTGCTGGTATTTACCCCTTCAGATAATACGACAGATATTAGTTATCATTTGCGTCGTCCTATTTTTCCTGTAATCCCATAAACTGTCCGCAGTCCAAGTGCCTTCAGCTTTCAGCTCTCTTGCTTCCCAAACCAACCCTCGGAAGTGTGGGATGGACAGAACGAAGATGTATCATTAAGGACAGCAACCCTCCATTTCAAATGACAACACAAGGAAAACTCAACGAAGAATTATAGCTGTTTGTTTGGTAGGAGAGAGGATGAGGATATATATTTTTCATTTCAGGTTTTCTTATTTTTTTGTCCAATCGGATTCTTGCACTTTATTTCTACAGTACTAAGACTCGTGTCCATTAGATAAATCTCGAAGGAAAAATGATATTACGTTGCAGCTATTTAATCTTCTTAAGACCAGAATACAGTTTACCGAAAACTAGGGCTGTAATAAATAGAACTATTCCACTTTACATTTAAAACTAAGGTTGAAATTTCGAGACAATACTGGTGGGTATTTATGTCTTAAACCTTAAACTAGTGCGCACGGCAAAGTTCATATTTGGGGGGACATAAATCACTACTGGTTTCAAAAGGTCAGTAGTAGAATGCGTTTTAAATTTGATGGCACACGCGCAGAAATCAGAATTCGTCTTTCGGCGAAACGGACGAGTCCATTTAAATCGGCGGGGACGTCAGTTCAGTCGATTACTGGCAGCCGAGTTGTGCGCATTAGCGGTAGTAATGCTGGATACACCACGTTTCGAGGTAGTGTGAAAAGTACTGGCTACACGCTCCATTCGCCAGTTTCCCCTTCACTTCCCATCCCGCGCGTCACCGTGTGCCATCACATTTCTCAACTGGACTCTACTAACGACAGCCATTCTGACAAAATCCACATCGTTTAGCTTCCAAACTGGTGCGAAGATTATTTTTTGTGCTATTTTGATGTAAGAGTTTAAACTTGTATGCTTCAAAGGCACAGTTTTCCAGTACACTTCATTGCCTATACGTATTTCATAGGACCTTTCCAATAAAGAGTCATTATTTTTGTATACAAGTAGTGGTGACCAAGTGCTTGCCGTGAGATAGAAGTCATCTTCCTTTAAAAATACATGTTGCATTACAATGTATTTGTCGACCGGTAAACTCAATAGCCAGTACATAACGTCCCACAGGGGGCGAATTAGGGAAAAACAGCACCATCAGGTACGCAGGGTAGTACAAATGATCTGAGTGGTTTCAAAAATGTTCAGTTTGCAAACACTAAATGACGTACAAAATAGAAAGGTAGGCCGTTAGGGAGAGAACTATAGGTAGTGTGTTGGTACAGAAAGGTTCAATAATATGCCCTTCCTTTGTGGCTCTGCACACACATCAAAGCAAAACTTTTTTTGTTACCAGACACTTTCTAGCATTTCACGACAAACGTCTAACAGCTTTAAATTTCCCAACGGTATTGACAGTGTCGTAGAATAAACTTGATCCTTGACACATCTCCACAATAGGAAATCGAGGAGAGACTGATCTGGAGAACAAGTCTGTATGGACATGGGCCTCCCTCGTTCAACATAACGATGAGCCACCTACGTGTTTGGGAATACGAGGATATATGGAGGCGCAATGTCGTGTAGAAGAACAATACTCCATTTGTCTTCTAGTAGCTGGGTCATTAGCCAAGTCCGGGAAAAGGTCGAGGTTTTTCATGCAGTTAGTTTTTCTTAAACTAAGGAGGAAGGGTCATATACGTTGCTAGACGTAACAGCGCGAAACGCGTTGATTTTAGAGTTAGACTTAATTTGATTAATCACGTCGTGAGAATTTTCACTTCCCAATATTCAAGCATTATGTCTATTCACCCTACCGTTGAGCACTCGAGAACACAATTTCTTTCTCGGGTTCAGTGGTCCTTAGACCGGTATACAGAAGGTTGAAACCCTAGTGGCCCTTCTTGGAGTTACGTGATTCTTTGCACATTCTGCGTAATAGGTTTTAGGCTTTCTTTACGAAGTAAAAAAAGATCATATTATAAGGAGAATATCGTCTATCACTCTGTGACTCTGCAACCTAGTATCACCGGCTGAGTCTTTTATCGCATTATCATTAAATGTGACAAGGAAGGACAGTACAAAATGTAGTGGAGCAAGGCTGAAGGTCTGAATTTCGTACAAATCTGCTCAGTGGCAATCACACTTTACTTAGACCTGTGAATTAATTTCTACTGGTACCCTCCACATTCCGTGACCGATTTGGGTGAAACTTTGGACAGAATATCACGTAAGTTCGAAGAATAATTGAGAGTTTTTTTTATGAGTTGTGCAGTGACAGCCATACATTATTTTTCCCTATTTTCTACATTTTCTCTCCGTTTTAGATAACATGCTGCATAGGAAATATCTGCAAAAGTTATTCTGTGACAGAGAGTTTCGTCAAACATCGGCCTAATGAAAGTCAAACAATACGTAAATTAAATACACTTTTACTTCTACTGTCAACATATATCGTCCAATTTGGCAAACATTTAAAGCCGTTGAGCAACAGAGGCTTTCGTGAAAACGGTCCTATGAAAATACGTACTTACCTTAAGAGCAGAGATGACATTCCATTTACGTCTGCATCGTAAAGAAGTATGGTACTTTGGAAGCAAATAACGTCTTAGTTAAGGTATGTCTGATACATCACGGAGAGCATCATTTGCATTCTTGTTAAGTTTTATGACCTGAATGCGTTTAATATAAGCAGAAGGACGGACAAAGGGCAGACTCAAGGTGAAGCTGCTCTCACTGCGGGATTCAATTATGAAGATGACTTCGTTCGTCAACCTTGCGTAGGTAGAATCCACGCTGAATAAAAACTCCTGGTTAGAGTGGGGGCGGGCTTACGTGGTCCAAAATTCTTGGGTATTCTCTATGTACTAAACCTTAGAGAAATATGAATCCAGAATTGTCCGGAAGGGTTAATAGGGCAGAATGTGTAAACAAAATAGAACAAAAACTCATGAATCGACAGAGAATCCTGTTCTTAGTGATAGAAAATGCTGCCAGCTGTCCAACCTACAGAAATATTAAGACACGTTTGTCACGAAGCCTTGGGAAGGAAGAACACATGGACCAATAAGAAGCACATATTTGGGAGATCCGAAAGGACACCGTCTCTACAGAAAATAATAATGCAGAATTTAGTCAAAGATACGGGATAAATCCAGTCAAAACACAACAGTAAATTTAGTTCACAGATTAGCTACATGTTTCTACCAAATTTCATTATCATTAAGCCGGTCAAAGGAAAGAAAAGACACATGTATACACAGTTGTACTGAGATTGACATATCTTATTATACGTTGTATAAAATATATACAGCTACTTTTTTTATATAGAGAACTCAATCCCATACAGATGTTTACATATTTGTGTTTCGTTGCCTGTGGCCAGCCTGATGATGACCACAAACAAGTAGCTGATCTTTGAACTAAATATAGTGTTGTGTTTTGGCTAGACTTATTCTGTCTCCTTGATTATCTAAGAACACAACAGGAATTAATTATCTAAAAATTAGAAAAGAGAGAATCTTGTCAAGGAAAACTTTGGAAGGGTCCCTACACCAAGCCTTCCACGGTCGGGCTGTTAAAGCGACACAGGAATAATAAAAGTATTTCAGCTTATTATTATTTGTAGTGGTTAGAAAAATAGCACTGAATTAAAATATATCAAGCTATATCCTGTCACTATTGATCTTAAAGTAAAAAATGGGAGTAATCTGCAAATGTAACGAAAAATATTAAGCTTGTGAAATGATGGCTAATATATCACACCAAAGCCAAAAATGTCATTCTTTCCATCTCAAGAGCTTCCACTAATCTTAGAGTAAATATAATAAACATCCCCTAGTAAAACGACACCTAATCGCCTAAAGACGGGAGAAGAATCAAATGCCAAAACGCCATTGATCATAAGTATGGATCCTATAAAATAGATACCAACAAATACATTATTATATCATCAATTCCAGATGGTCAGAAACCATATGAAACTAGATTAACTCTCTCAACACCGACAAGTCCTGCTTCACAAAGAACACACTCCCCCCCCCCTAAAAAAGCCAGTTGGTCAATACTTTTTTTAGGGGGGGGGGGGGAATGGTGCTTATTTTAAGATTCATACAAACGACATACATAGATATTCCGTAAGCGTGTGGCAAAATTTGGAGTTCCTTAATGTCACAGCTGGTGATATATGTATTGTTATATTGCGGTTTGATGGGCCCGGTAGCTCAGTCGGTATAGCGACTGACTACGGACTGAACGGTCTGAAATCGAATTCCGGTGGGGACGAGATTTTCCGCCCGTCCAGACCGACCCTGGGGCCCACCCAGCCTCCTGTAAAATGGGTACCGGTTCTTTCCCGGGGTTAAAGTGCGGTCGGGGTGTGCTGCTTACCACTCAGCCCCTTCTAGTGCCGCGGTCATGTAAGAGTAGAGCTATACCTCTCCCACCCTCTGGGCCACACCGGGCCTGTAACGGGATCACTTTAACTTTTAAGTAGCGGTTTAGGATGCATGGCCAGTATATAACATTTTTGTAATGTGAACTACACATGAAGATTGATAAATGTATGAGTATTCCGGCATCATGCTTTGATGTCATGCCGAGATGAACTCTGAAGCACTCAGGTTCATTACAAGATGCAGATGTCGTTTCTTTAAGAGGGATGAGTTGCGTGTGGTAACCGCTGCACATCTAACGCAGCAGAGGAGAAGCAGTTCTGGATGTGAAAGCCACGACCTCATTGGAAGGGAATTTAATGATGGATGCGGGTTCCCGCAGGAGACACACTTGGTAACCATCACAAGGACGTGTTTTGTGTGTTGAAGAGAGCCAACGAACCAGTTCAAGTGTTCAGCAACAGTGGCGTCTTTACCACTTCGAATAATTTGTATTAGTCTCTCAGGTAATAATTAACACGACTGAGAAATATACTTCTTGAATATCGAATAGTTGATCACCTGAATAACAAATTTCCCCCTGTAAAGAAATTCGAAAGCTCATTACCTCTTCCACAACAGCCCGCCTCTGGATTTTATCTATTTGCTAGATTAGGCCTACTCAGTTACTTTACCACAATTTGTGTGTTTATGAGCGATTTTAATACGATCTTCCAACTTAATCTTACCACTCCCAAATAAACTCTTATCACCTCGAGGTAAAGGTAAAGGTAAAGCAGTCCCATTACAGACCTGGAGTGGCCCAGAAGGTTCCAGGAAGTTAAGGTTCCCAGATTTCATGACAACGGCACAGGATGGTGGTAAGGTTGTCAGCCTTACGCACAGGCCGCCTTAACCCCCCAGGAAATGCTCCTGATACTCATTTCTGTTAGAGGCTGAGTCGATCCCAGGGCCATTGTGCGATCGGAAGTATTTTATGTCAATGAAAAATTCCAATGTCACCATCTGGAATCGAACCAGCGACCCTCCTATTTGTAGCACAGCACCTTAACCACTGTGCCACCGCGGTCCCCATCACCCCGAAGTCCGTTTTTAAATAACGTACGATTTTCTTAATTCTCCCACGCGTGCTGCATGCCTTGCATACCTCGCCCATCTACAACTGATAATAGTTAATTAGGAGGAAACAAATTTTTAGGGTGATTTAATCTGTTAAATTTTCACGACTAAGCTACGTACAAAAAAATCTTTAATTTCTAATAAAAACTGTCCATGTACCACAAAATTTTACAGCGAAGTTATCATTCTGGCGTGGCTGAAAAGCAAACGTCTGATGTAGAAAACAAATATAAGTTGTTTATATATATCTTACTTAAAAGACACATTTGTGTTGAGAAACATTTCACCAAAAAATGACATACAGCCACATTCCTGTAAATTACTTTGGAATACCTTAAACACCAAAATTATGTAAAATTTATATCATTCATATCGTTAATTTTCTTACATTCTATATTTTAACCAACACATGCACTAATTAAAATGCAACAAAACATATACCATAAAAAAATTCACATTAGGTACCAACTGCTACATGTTTCGGCACAAAGGTGTCATCTTTAGGGTATTAAATAACAACAAGAACAGTAAGTCCAACACGTACTGAACTTACGGCTCTTTGTTGTTATTTAACTCCCTGCAGATGGCAGCCTGGTTCCGCAATATGTAGAAGTTGGTACTTTTGTGATATGGCTTTATTGTACTTTAATTAGTGCATTTTGTTGCGTCAAACGCAGAAAATAAAATTATGTAGTTTTAACGAAAGCAGGAATAAGATACCAAAAACCAACTTGCAACAGAAAAAGAAACTGAGATTTTATTCTTAGTATATGAAACTAGTAATATTTACGTCACTGTACTGGAAGTATTGTGTTTTGGTTACATAGTTCGCTTTAAATTTGAACCTTTTAATAAAAGTCTACTTCGATAAAGCAGGTGAAGCAATAATGCTCTATATCTTTATTCTGGTTGTGTCCGGTTCAAATTTGGTCGGGAAAAACTTCAAAATTAATGTTGATTTCCGCACGTCGGGTCAGATATTGCGGCAAAATATCGGGATATTACACATAGTAGGCCTTTAAGCCATGGGTGAAGAGAGGGGGATGTATTGGGTTTTGGTGGGGAAACCGGAGGGAAAGAGACCACTGGGGAGACCTAGGCCTAGATGGGTGGATAATATTAGGATGGATCTCCAGGAGGTGGGATGTGGGTATATGGATTGGATTGGGCTGGCCCAGGATAGAGACAGGTGGCGGACGCTTGTGAGTGCGGTAATGAACTTTCGGGTTCCGTGAAATGCGGGGAATTTCTTGACTAGTTGCAAACCAGTTAGCTGCTCAAGAAGGACTCTGCACCATGGAGTAAGATTAAGTAAGGCCTTTAAGCCACGACTGTTCCATTACAAATCTTTCGACATTCACCAACCTCCCTACATCCTAATTAACTATGCAACTCCATGGAGCAGAGTCCTAATTGAGAAGCTAACGGGTTCTCAGCAAATCATGAAATTCCTCACTTTTTATGGAACCGGAAGGTCCATTGTCACATTCACAAGCGCCCGCCACCTATCCCTATCCCGAGCCAGATTAATCCAGTCCATGCCTCCTAATCCCAATTTTTTAAGTTACATTTAAATATTATCCACTCATTTATTCACAGGTCTTCTAAGTGGTCTCTTTTCTTCAGACCTCCGCATCAAAACCCTGTATGCATCTCACCTCTCCCCATGCATACTATATGCCCCTCCCATCTCATTCTTCTTAATTCGATTATCCGGATTATACTTGGTGAGAAGAACGGATTATAAAGCTCTTTGTTATGTAGTCTTCTCCACTCCACTGTTATCTCGTGCCTCTTCTCGAAAAGCCTCAGCCTATTTTCCTCCCTCATTGTGAGCGACCAATTTCCACACCAATACAAAACTACCGTCCTACATCAACGCCATAAAATTTGATATCCTGAGAGCGCCGTAAAATAAGCCAAACAATCAAGGAGGACTTCGTGAGGCCTTGTCTGATTTTGACTAAGCTTCGATATAAAACTCAGTTCCTTCCCATTCAAAATTATTACACGTGCAGTACTAATCACCCTGAAATTTTTAAAACTAATTTTCGAAAAAAAAATTAATTACTCGTTACATTGTCCACATAGTACCTGCAGCCCAACCAACCTTAAAATGGAAACTCACTCTCAAACCCACGTACAAAAATGTTTGATATAGCGGTTTGCCAACACCATGTCACGCAGAAAGCTAATATTTGTTTTGATGGCGCGAGATAAGAACCATTGACTGCCGGCTTCCGTTTCTTACAAATTCAAAACACAAGATCCATAGCCAACATGACGATATTTTCCAGTACAACGAAATATTTATGACGACCCACAGATTTTAAAATAATTTCTCGCAATATAAAGCTTACATGACACATTGCAAGAGTCGATCAGTATTTTGAACACATCATTGAAGTTTTTCGCAAACAACATGTTGGTACGACAAACTCCATGAATTAGAATAGCCTTAATAAACTTGACAGTGGTCCAGTAGTCATAGTGTGCCCAGCTTTTGTAGAAGTTTTCACAAGAATTCGCCACCAATCCCTTTCCTGAGACACACGAATTTGTGTGCAAACTGAGGTTCTTATAGCGGTGTTGATGAAGATTAATCTCGTTTACACCCTTCTAATCCAGTCCTGTAAAATCGTTCTAGTGATATCCACGCTTTGTTCTTCCAAGAGATCTTGCCCTGTCACGTTTTTTACCACAGCTCTGAACGCACTTCTCCTATTTCCCATTTGTGCTGTATGTCCTGCCCATCAAATTCCTCCTTGAATTGATCACCTCAATTTTATGTGGTACAGAGAACAAATTATAAAGATTCTCATTAGGCAACTTCCTTCAGCCACCAGTCACGTCCTTCCTTCAATTCCAAATACTCATACTAACCCAATGGGACTCTTCGGTTAGATAAAACTTCACTGCTCTATTTTGATGTTTTGCTGACCGTGCATCTCACTATAATCTTAGTAATTAACCAACTTAATACACAAATTCTTGTTTTATAATAAGTTTATTATATGCCTCTACATGTTTCGAGCACTATGTTCTCATCATCAGGAGGTCAAAATTGTATTATACAGCATCTGGTATCGTCACAACTGTAGGTGGCCGTCCGGTGCACAGGCTGAGAGAGGACTCTCTCAACCTACGCACCGGACGGCCACCTACAGGTATGATGACACCAGATGCTGTATAATAAAATTTTGACCTCCTGATGATGAACACATACTGCTCGAAACATGTAGAGTCATATAATAAACCTGTTATAAAACAAGAATTTTTGCATTAAGTTGGTTAATTACTAAGATTCACTGTTCTATGATCATACAATTGTTACACACACTACATGTTTCGGCCTACGTCTTCAGGCCATCATCGGATCTGATCACAAGGACACATATCATGAGTAATATCAGCAGCACACTGCTTCCTTCTTTGCCTGTTTCCTTTGAAGAAGGAAGCAGTCTGGTTCCGAAACGTAGTGTACTGTGTTGAATATTTTTATGACAATGGAGAAGGTCTTTAAGTGCTGCCCATGTTACTCATGTAAAGTACTGTCAGTAACTTATATGTTACAATATGTACCATGTTTATTAGAGTACACTAAATGTTCAAGAGAAATACCTCAGTATCTTATAGGTAGGAGTATGCGGTGGCGCAGTTAGTTGAGGCACTGCGCTACAAGCCGGAAGGTCTCGTTGACATAACGCTTCCGGCCGCACTATGGCCCTGGAGTTGGCTCAACCTCTAACAGAAATGATTACCAGGAATATCTCCTGGGGGTAAAGGCGACCGGTGTGTAGGACTGACAACCTTACCACCTTCGTGTGCCGACTCTCTTGAAATCTGCGAGCCTCAACCTCCTGGAACCCTCAGGGCCTCTCCAGGCCTGTAATGGGATTGCTTTAACTTTCATCTTGTAGGTACCTGCAATAACATATCAAAGAAAATTATTTTTCACTAACAAGATATAAAATTTAAATAACAACTTCCAAAAACTTTTTAAGATCCTTTGTTGCTATGTCCAACATAAGGGGTACAAAATACCCTTAAGGACTTACCGATACGAACTTTTATAAAATGTGGTTGGTCGAGAAGATAACCAAAGCTGTAAGGACGGTTGCGTGCGTCTTGTTTGTTTTTGTGTGGAGCGTTATGTTGTGCCGTCTTGGGAACTGGTGCTGTTCTGGTTCTGGTATGCCCTTAATGTGACGTTGAATTAGAACTAAGAAACTGTGCCAAGGGACTGGTGCTGGTGGTTTGCTATCAGCATCCGCAGAGTAGTAAACCAGGTTGGTCATAACTTACAAAGCGGAGTCAAGAACTGAAAGCGAAAATTTTCGATTTTTTTGACGTCGCTGGGCTCAGTATGTGGATGTCACTGTTCTTGAGGTTACATAGTTGTAGCCTGAGCAGAGGATGGCATAGCATGCAGCAATAGGCCGAAACGTGTTGTCTGCGTAAACCGAATATTTATACAGTAATATAGTTGTGTATAATGGCGCAGTGCCGTTTGAAATATTAGTTCGCAAATCAGGATGCAGCCTTCAGCAGCCTCTTACTAAAAATTCTTCTAATTGTGTTCATCCCGCAATATAAAAGCCAAGTGAAATAACAAATAGACTGATAGAACTGTATACTGTAGACTGATATTTACGTCTGTAGTTAGCAGAAAAAAAAACAATGAACTGAATCCAAGTAACCATGCCTTGAATTAACGCTTAACTTAATTTCTTTTTCGTGGAGGCAAATTTGGTTGTTGTTAATTTTACGTTATTCATATCGTGCATATTCTTGTAGTTAATACATAAACCAATAAATGCAGTCAGAAAATCTGTTAAGGTTTTGTATCTCATTCTTAATATTAGTGTCACATTTTCGACTCTTGATTGTTTACTAATTGTACATATTTCAGTAGACTTAAATTAGGGTACACATGTGTCGTGTGGAATTCATTTACCTATACTGTTGCCATAAAAAGCGAACACGTTCAGAGATATTTTGTAGAAACGTAATATTCGTAATTGACAAGAGATACAACATCAACCTGATTACAGTTATGCCATTGGTGTTTTCTTGGGTTCTAAATGTTTTTCCATGTTCAATTTACACCACGGTTCTTCGAGTTCCCACTCAGAAACTCCGAGCATTTCCACTGTTTCTTGTTAGTTAATCCTCAAAGAATTGTAGCACCGCCAGATGTGCCACTGCGGGAATTTCGGTCTGTAGTGATTTAGAGATGGGCTGGGCATGTGGCGCGTATGGGTGAGGAGAGGGGGGTGTATAGGGTCTTGGTGGGGAAACCG
>Ga0136643_10016822_pt1 | contig 11004 bp, 5 predicted proteins | sample TergutLab28metaG_FD_96883 | JGI IMG/M metagenome (GOLD analysis project Ga0136643, IMG submission 96883) | Labiotermes labralis P1 segment gut microbial communities from Petit-Saut dam, French Guiana - Lab288 P1 (version 3) (version 3) | ecosystem: Host-associated > Arthropoda: Insects >... | reverse complement strand
TAGATGGAATGCATTTGACTAGCGTGGATTCTAAATTGTGGATTATCCATCCCGTTATGACATGCACAAGTTTGGTTGTTACTTGGAAACAGCCGATATTTCGTTAGTGTGAAGAAAATATCATATCAGAACGCCATCTAAGCACAGATTATAATTTATCGACAATTATATTACTGTTTATTGTAAGAGGTTTTTACAAGATAATATTTGAAAACACGTTTCTTCATATACTGAATACATTTAAAAAAATTCGGCTTGCAATTTATTTCCAGCCCATCTGCAGATCTCAGTGCAGGTACAGAGTGCCACATTTAGTCGAAATATTTTAGTTGCAAATGAAATGTATATAGGAAATGATTTCCCCATCGTGTTATTTTTACAGTACGAACTGATTCGAAAGAACTCACTGATTAAAAAAAAAATTATCGACATTCACAATCTTACATTCCACTCGCATTTACAGCCAATTTGTTGTCCATAAATGTTCTGCTTCTTTCAAGGCAGCAGATCTGCATAATGTAAAACTGTAGATACAAGCAAATGTAAACTGATACGTTGTGACAACGATGTAGTTTACATAAAAAATGTGTCTGGAAGATAGATTGTCTGTGCTCAGGAGTGTTAACATTTGAAGCGAGATGTTTTATCTTGATGAAGTTGGCAGCTGTAAGATTCTCCATCACACAGCGCGCTGTCTGTGGGTGCCGGGCGGAAGAAGGCTTCACAAGAGGCAGATATGATTCACTGGTGGAACGTGTTAGCTAGGGGATGGATGGCAGGCTAGATACGGACGGACGGACAGACTGTTGCTACACTTTCTGCTGCTGCTGGGGATCTAATTGAGTGCTCAACTGGATGATGTCCTGGTCTTGGTATCAAAGGAAACGGGTTTGATTACCGATTGTATTTCAGGTTTCTTTTTCAATATTTTGCGTGGGGGGTGATTCAAGTAGGCTGAGATCGGCGGGACTTATAAAATGAAATAAGAACTGCTTACAGAATTTTAGCCAGACAGTCGAAAGGAAAGAGAACACTTGAAAAATCTAGGTGTGTGTGGGAGGTTAAAAATTAACCCATTGACTTTTTATTCAGAACCTGACGGCTCTCTGACTAATTAACTAATTAATTAACTAACTAACTAACTAACCAACCAACCAACAAACTAACTAGCTAACTAAGTAACAAAGTAACAAAACAAACTAACTAACTAACAAAGATTTCCACAGCTCGACAAGAAATTCCTCCCCCCCCTTTTATGACACCCGAAGGTTCATTACCACATTCACAACAGCCCACCAACGCAGTTAGATACGCGTGTTGCTGTAGACCCTTTCCGGTGGTCTTCTCCCGTGCCTAAGTAGCAACTACAAGTACGTGTAACATATCTTTGTAATTCCGTTATAGGGGCTAAGAAGGACGAAGCTAATCGGCTAGACCTAAAGCTGAATTGAAGGAATAAAGCCGTATTATTTGGCACTGTCAGAAGGATAGAAATCGGAAAGCAAGGACAAACTTGTCCCGGTACAAGCCACAAAGAATTCGGGAATACCCCCTTGGTTTACAGTGAGCGAACAAATGGTGAGTCGTCGTTTGGCTCGCCGCGAGGGGTGTAAGGTCTCTTGCAAAAAGAGTTCATGCCTGTTCTGGGGACCACCAAGCTTCCTATTCAATGGCTTTTTCCCGAGGGTAAAGCGGCCGGAACCTAAAACCCACACATCATCTCCATTTAATGTAAATGTTAAGAGTGAATTGTGCAGTAACTCCATTCTCAAATGTGTCTTCTTGCCTTGCAGGAGGACTGCTTTGTTTGAGCCGCCGTACTGAATGTCTCAACACAGACACTGTTAGCCAAATTCGAACATTCTCACATGGACATGGCTCCTCAAACGAGGAAGACAACATTCATTGTAATTCTACTGTTGACCATGGGCCCACTTTAACGGTCACTTGAGGAATGCGTTACTGAAGATTTGCAAACAGTAACTGAAGTACAGAACTGTTGGTGTTTAAGGTAGAATAGAAAGAGGCGAGGCAGTCGGATTGTACAGTGCTGTACATACAGATTCATTATTATATTATGTGCAGCTGGAATCTTATTTGAGTGTTTGAGGAACGCGTACCTAGGTGGGACACCGAGTGTTGGAGTGGGTGTGAGGCGTTGAACAGCCACTTGAAGCACCAGTGCAAAAAGGACCTAATTCCTGGGGGCAGATGTAACAAGACTGTGTGTTCTGTCGGTTTTACTGTGGACAAGAGTGACGTATCTACAGTATGTGCGTGGGTAGATTGGAGATTTAATGATGGCAATAAAAATTAGATGTAGGTAGCTCAGTATAGCTACTACGTTACGGGCTGGATGACCCGAGCTTGAGACCCCGAGAGACTCCGACACGGTCAGACCTGCTCTGTGTCCCACCTAGCCTCCTATTTTCTGGGGACCGGGGCTTGAATATGACGAGATTAAGAATGAGTGGAGCCATATTTCCGCGCCCTCTGTAAGACTCCATAGCTTGGATAGATACAGTTTTAATCCCTATAAGCCAAATTTGTGTATTAGAACCTTCTTCGCCGTATCTCCATTCTTACGTGTTGTGAGTTTCAAAACACCTCTGATCAACTACCTGCTTCTTAGAACAATGTGCGCATGTGCGTAACTGAATTTCTTAAAATTTTTCACGAGATTGGCCTTTCAGAATCCTGCATCTTTAACGACCGTAATCGAGTGACACTTTCTGACGTTATGGGCCCCTAAAATTCTCACTTTTCGTGCACCTCCGTCCCAACCCGCAAACATAAACTATTTCCACTTTGCGGATATCTTTAGCACAGTACACTGTAACATGTAAAGGTAAAGCAGTCCCGTTACAGGCCTGTTACAGGCCCTGAGGGTTCCAGGATGTTGAAGCTCCCAGATTTCAAGACAGTCGGCATATGAAGATGGTAAGGTTTTCAGCCCTACGCACCGGCCGCCTTTACCCACCAGGAAATATTCCTGGTACTCATTTCTGTTAGAGGCTGAGTCAACCCCAGGGCCATAGTGGGGCAGGAAGGATTATGTCAATGAAAAATTTCAATGACACCATCGGGAATCGAACCCGCGACCTTCCGGCTTGTAGCGCAGTGCCTCAACCAACTGCGCCACCGCGTGCCCCGCGCTGTAACATGTAGTTTGGAATATTGACAAATAATAAACATACTCTAAAGACCTTCCTTAAATCGGTGCAAAAATTTGTTACAAAAAAAAATAAATGTCTTACCGGAAAGACGAAACTTTACGAAATATCTAAAGCAAAGGAAATTTGAGTTGCGCTGGGCGACTGCTAAGTTCGCTGGCTGCGGGGGAGAGGGGACATAGGGAAGGTTTTGGGGATGTGAATTCACGGGGGTGGGTTTTTGTTTTGGGAGTTATAGAGAAAACTGGGAAGCAAATATTTCGTTTATCATACATACGAGATCCTTTCGACGGTCTTCAACCTCCAATAGGTGGCCTAAACTCGAAGAAAATGTTGTGTTTTGGACACTCCCTTGAAAATAACAAAAACTGATGGCTTTTGTATTCTCTTTTCAGCATGACAAGTCTGTCTTTTTTGGGGGTTTGGTGAAATGGAAGATTTCGGTTCATGACTTCAGAGTTGTGTGTCGTACCGAAAGATATAAATTCATGTACAAGAGATAACAAGATTGCCGATACTTGGCTATATTTAATATTTTGAAGCCCCCTCAAGGTTGCCAATAGTGAATCACCAAATTTTTCAATGTGTCACACAGAGCCACTTACCGAGGCGTATTAGAGTCGAGGAACTTCGCCAGTTTTTTCATACCTTCGACAATGGATGGGGGGTAATCGGCCAGAATTATGCTTCAGCCTCTTTACCCCTAGAGGAAATCCAGATACCCATAAAGTAAGGGGCTGGGTGGAACCAAGCGTCCGCCTAGATGCTTCGAATTTCTATATTAATTGCTCCTTTCTGGACTCGAACCACGGTATCTCGGTCCATCCCGTAGCCCATCGACTGTACTCACAACGTTTCCAGTCAATCCGGGGACTAGCTTATCCAATATGTTGCACAGTCGCATAAAAACAAGCCCAGATCTACAACAGGCAGTGCCTAATTGTAAACAATGCTGATGATTTAATGTGCCCACATCTGCACCCAGCAGGGTCACCATTTTTTGCCCCCCCCCCAAAAAAAATTTTTTATTTGCCTCACCTTAATGTTAAGAGAAAACGGAGGGAACCTTCGAATCGGGGATCATAGGTTCAAGTTCCGGTGAAGAATGTTTGCCGTCGGCTTTCCATGTCGTGTTCTAACGACACAGGACTTCAGTTGTACGATCTCCTTCTCAAGGAGTCGTACCATTTGTCTGAATAAATGTTCAGAAAGCAATGGCGGAGAAGGTTACGACAGGAATCGCGCGTTAACGCGTAATTGTTGTCAGAAACACTTGGCTAGTTCTGTGTGTGTGTTTGTGTATGTGTGTCTGTGTGTCAATATTGCTCGTCACACACGACAGCCTTATGTCTGTTCAGTCCTCGAAACTAGTGGCTTCGCATTTACTTTGGCGTACATCTTTTCAAAGTGCCAAACCCAAGTCGATGCTCGCACAAAGCACCTGTGGTTACTACTATCGTTTGTCCCATTGTTCGGCCCGAAGGACAAACACTTCAGCAGCTGAAGTCGCAGGGCCACATAGCATATTGTAAATCGCAGGTTCATTCACCCTCAAATATTTTTACAAAAAAACTGCACAAGTCCACATGGACTGGACTTAAAATTTTTTTTGTGAATATCTCTATCTATTGCAATTAAATTTTGTGATAAAAGCAATCCCATTACAGGCCTGGATAGGCCCTGAGGTTTCCAGGAGGCCGAGGCTCCCAGATTTCAAGACAGTCGGCACATGAAGGTGCTAAGGTTGTCAGCCCTACGCACCGGCCGCCCTTACCCTAGTAAATATTCCTGGTACTAATTTCTGTTAGAGACTGAGTCAATCCCAGGGCCATAGTATGGGCGGAAGGATTGTGTCAATGAAAAATTCCAATGACATCGTCGGGAATCGAACCCGCGACCTTCCGTCTTGTAGCGCAGTGCCTCAACCAACTGCGCCACCGCGTACCGCAATTAAATCTTTTACATGCGCGTAATAGCTAATTCATGTTATGCTTGGTGAACATAAAGCCCGCTGATAGTAGCATATGTGGCAAACATTATGTCACATTATCTGCAAATTTTCCGGACCATGTGTACCCCCCTCCAATTGGTATCAGACTGATAATTCGCACACCTCTTGATCTCAGATTTATCTATCTATTTATTTATTTGTATAAAATACCTTATAATCCCAAATTCGAGGCTAATTTCTCTTTGCGGTTGGGGCATTTAAAGGAAATTTTCAAAAATTCAGAAAATACAGTAAATTATTAATATAGTTTTAGATATACATTAAAGCTAACAGCAGTGCACATATCTGACTGTATGTACAGTACATTACGAACACAATTCAGTACGATCTTCAAAAACATACGTTTTACCTTAGGCGTGATATCTTTAGGCAAATGCTGTGAGGTATCGCTTATGTTGGGACCTCATTTCAGGTGGGGGGGGGGATTCGCCTTATATTCGGGCTTATACGTTAATACTGCAATTTGTAGACGTGTTTGTACGAATAAAGTTTAAAGTGCACGTTTTGAATAATAACACTGGAAGATGTAAATGTGGTACTGAATGGCAAAATACTGGCTTGGAAATTGGCCTATAAACGTATAATCTGTTCACTTCTTTTATTTTTAATGCAAATGGCTGCTTAAAAAGTGGTGTATAACGTTCCAGTGCCTTCCAGTGTTCTGTACCTGTCGATGGCGAATGAGGCTCTGGTTAGGATCTGATTTAATTTTATGTTTCTTGCACCGTGCATTTTGGTACAATTATACAACACAAACCAACGAAATGCACAATTTTATAAATTAATATTTATTTTCTACCGTGTCCTGCCTCTTTCGAACCTCCTGGCACAATTTTATAAATTAATATTTATTTTCTACCTTGTCCTGCCTCTTTCGAACCTCCTGGGCTCATCGCCAGGGAGACAGCTTTGTATGCAGTACGGTATGTTTTGCGTGCATTGGTGGGAGCAGTATGGTGGGCACGAGACTAAGGTCTAGGAAGCTGGGTCGAGACTAAGGTCTAGGAAGTTGGTTCGAGACTAAGGTCTAGGAAGTTGGTTCGAGACTAAAGTCTAGGAAGTTGGTTCGAGACTAAAGTCTAGGAAGTTTGTTCGAGGTTAAAGTCTAGGAATTTGGTTCGAGACTGAGGTCTAGGAAGTTGGTTCGAGACTAAAGTCTAGGAAGTTGTTTCGAGACTGAAGTCTAGGAAGTTGGTTCGAGGCTAAGGTGTAGGAAGTTGGTTCGAGACTAAGGTCTAGGAAGTTCGTCTTCCTAGACCTTAGTCTCGCACACACCCTCCTACTCACCATACTGCTCCCACCAAAGCACGCAAAACATACCGTACTGCATATAAAGATGTCTCCCTGAGGATGAAACCACGAGGTTCGAAAGAAGTAGTAGACATCAGAAACTAAATATTAACTTATAAAATTGTGCATTTCGTTGGTTTGTGCCATACTGCTATCAAGGTCTGATTTAACCCCATCTGTTGCTGTACAGTGAGACATCCAGCTGTGGTTGCAGTATCAGGGTCACATGTACAGTGACGTCAGTCTGATAAACTTCTTTACGAGTAGTTAACAAATTATTTCGTTTTATATATTACGCTACATTTTTCTGTGTAACAAGGAGACAGACAGACAGACAAATAAAGACATCTTCAGGCCAGCCTTAAAGGCTAGGCAGGTTATTGACTCAAAAATCTTTCTTTTACAATTAAAAAAAAAGTGTTTAGAATTCTGCCCTTTCACTTTTGGTTTCTTATTTAAAACAAGGAATAGCAATATCAATTATTATTATTATTATTATTATATTTTTGTTATTGAAAGATTTCCAAGGAAGGCAATTTTCTTTTGGATATTAGGGGCATTAGAAAAGTGCTCTGACACTGTATGGGCAGACATTTGCCTTATGTTTTATTCTCGTATGTGCATACAGTTCTTTGTATATCCTGTATATTGAACGTATCCTGGAGATGTACAGAGTTGACACAAAAACAGGCCCAGCTTTAGCACAACACTTCCTGTCTTTGGAATACAAGTAAAGCAATGCTGGTCACGAGGAAGCAATTAGTGAGCATGGGGTAGATTCAGTAGCAGGGCCGGATGCCTGTAAGTTGTAAAATGACTTGGATACGTCCTCGTGCATCGAGCATTAGTATTCGTATATTAATGTTATCACAGCACGTGGTGTCTCTTTTATCATGCCCCTCAACACCGCAGCTGTCATGGAATGTCCCGGCAGAAGCAGGCATTTTATGCGATAAATCTGTCGTGCCCGGGGACACTATTAAATAAGCACTTATAAAAACAGTTCCTGTGCGACTCATTATAGCAACTGGGGCAGTGGAGTGCCTTCCCCCGATACCAATGTAAGAGGAGGCTGTTTCAAAATTATACAAGATTAATTTCGAATTTTTTTCGACCAGCAGTATAGGCCAGTTTGCAGAGCTCCTCCTACTAAGCTCTGCAACCCGTACAGCGCCCTAAAGTGACACTGTGTCTTTCTGTTTCAGACGAACATGCACGCCTCCTTTCCCTACGAGTCGAACAGAGCCAGAGAATACGGAGGGGTGCGCCGGCCTGACGTCCTCATTCAGTCACACCCCGTGCTGGACTCCCAGGACTCTCTGGTGATACACAACGCTCTCTCCGGCGTCGACGACGGCCAGGTAGGCATGCTCAACATGTCTGTAAAGCCCTTCCCCTGATAACGTCTCGTATGTACACAATCTGCACGTCAAATCAGCCAGTCCGACTAAATTCGCCACGTCTGTCTGTCTGTCTCTCTCTCTTTCTCTCTAGGCAGCTTGATTATCGCAACGTGGATTAAGACACCGTTGAAACGGTTCACAGCGTCCACCAAATTCAGCCCTACAGCTGTGGTCCTTTTGTGTTCTTGCATGAAGACTGTCTTTAGTTACATGTCACGTACCGTTGCAGATCTTCTGTCATCGAGAAACAGCCGGCATTTACTGTAAAATTCGTACACACTCTGTGGACAAAATGTAGAATTTCTTATTGTTACAGTTAGTGGTACGTATAGCTACCACCGAGCTTTAGGATGTTCGGCATTTTGAAACTAAGATACTTTTCACAACGGACACACAGCTCGCGCTGGTTCATCCATTCCCCAGCCTGCCTTACGACAGGTCCACAGCCTCTTCTTAAGCCAGTTCTCCACAGAGCGCGATCTAGTGCTTTCTCTTTCAATCTACAGTTTCCTTTCTTTTCCTTAAAGTCAACCAGTAACTGCTTACATCTTCGTCCTCGTCTCCGCTTCACTTCTATCCTTCCTTCCCTCTTTCCTTCAATAACGTGTTTCATAGGGCAGTTTCTACGCAAGATGTCACCAATCCGGCCAGCTTTTCTTCCTTTCTTTGCATGTAAGACTTTCCTCGTCTCCTTGACACTATGCAACACTTCACTTTTAACAGGACCTGCCCAACTGATCTTCTCCACCATATCCAGCATCACATTTCGACACTGTCCAGGTATATTTGATATTCTATCCGATCTGTATAAATGTTAGTTCTCACAAAGCTATGCTCCAAAATTCTGTACTGAAAGGAAGTAAGTCACCATTTTTTAAAGAGATGTATTGCACAGACAGTATATACAGGGTGTACAAGTATAAATTACAAAACTGTTCCTGTAACCAATTTGAATAAATATTTACAGTACGGTACAAGTGGAACTGAATTAATATGTATATATAAATATCGGTGTAAATAGCGGCAGTGAAAAATTATGAACAAAAAAAACGCAGCTACTTCCGGTCAGCTAATTAAAGCAGTTTATGCTTCGTACGGTTATGTTTATATTCTTTGTACAGGTTAGTCCGGTCGGCTAGAGTATAATTCCCTATTTGTTGGACTGGGGGGTTAGGTGTGAGGGGGCAATGAGAGAAAAAATCACCAATACATCACACTGTGATCCGCCGATATCCAAGGCTGTGCGTCTTTGCTGGATAAAATAAGAAGCGAAGTCATAAGGAAAGAACTAGAGATTTCTGTAATACAAGACGTGAGACTCAAATACAAACAAAACTCGATCAACCATCTTGAAAGAATGGACAACACCAGACTGCCGAAACACGCCCTCAACTACAGACCTCGAGGAAGAAGAGATCGTGGACGCCCCAGGAAGCGACGGCAATGCGTCGATGCCGGAACAGGCCAAACGACCAAATCCACGGAGGAAGACGATGATGACATCACAGCGTATCTTATACAATTCGTCTTCAATTGTGGGCATAACTCGCTTTTTCTCTTGGAGATTCTTGTGTTATTTTATTATAGTTTATTATATTCTGATTTCTATAGTAAAACCAACCAGTTGCACCAATGTATCAAATCTATTTATATTGGAATGACACTCTACATGTTTCGGACGGTCTTTCCGTCCACCATCAGCAGTTCAAGACTGTACATACAGCAACCAAACAGATACTGCTGTCTGTTTGACAAATGCCTGTTGCTGTATGTACAGTCTTGAACTGCTGATGATGGACAGAAAGACCGTCCGAAACATGTAGAATGTCATTCCAAAATAAAATAAATTTGATACATTGGTGCATCTGGTTGGTTTTACTGTAGAAATAATATTACGGATGCACGGCCCTTTGAACGTCAAAATTATATTCTGATTATCGATGACACCTGCGAAAGACCACCACAGTTTACTCTCCCATACTGTCTATGTTATATTGACCTCGAGCAACGAGCCAATTCCAACATCCAGTGGTCTATACCACTGTATGTCGCTGTGTTCAGAGGCACTGTACAACACTGTCGACCTCATAGCGTGCCCGGTGGTAGCCGCATTCCTTACTCAAACAAAAAAAACACAATTAACGTTTTATTTTATTATTAAAAGCAGTTCGCTTAATACACCCCGGTTTATCCGTACGCCATTATGTGCCGGATGCCATCGGACGGAGTGCTAGATGTGCTGATACATGACGATGCAATTAGGGAAGCCTTTTCTTGAGGTCTACACTGCGCGCCCGTCTCTCTTGGCGCATGAATACTTTACGTTCGCCTCACTGATGAAAGGAAGATAGTATTTCGGATGCTGTGAAACTGTAGTAACTTTTTCTGAAATTAATTACTCACGTAATTAATTATATCTTATGCACACCTGCAGAAATTACACACGCAGATATGTGTGTGTGTGTGTGTGTGTCTGTACGTTGCGTGTCATGGACAATTTATACTTATGACAAAATAGAACACACGCGTTTCGTACTGGTTTGTTTTCTGTGAGGTGTTTGCTACACGGGGAATTGTACATCCAGTGATATTAATTGCGCCTGGCTAACCGACAGGTGTCTAGTACAACAAGGCTATAAGACACCACTCACAGACAGTGTTTAGTTAGCCTGTGTGTCATGGCCCACGTGATCCGCGGTGCGCACATGTGTCTCACACAGACTCTTTTATACGGAAATTGTGTTTGGAAAGACTATAGGTCAGTGCATCTTCTTGATCTAACGCATTATTATTATTATTATTGTTATTATTCGATATGTATGTCTCTTGTCACAGGCCTTTTCTTCCCGGTACTTCTCTTGAACCAGCGGTGATCCCCACCGCTCACGCTTCAAGCTTCACATTGCAATATGTGTGATGTTCCAAGTACAGCTGTCTTTTGTAGTGAATCTATCGAATGTCTTCCTGGTACAGCTTCCAAATTTTTCCTTAAGCTTCTCGTTAGTATTCCAGTGGCTCCAATTATTACTGGTACAATCGTACATTTCAGGTTCCACATTCGTTGTATCTCTATACACAAACTGTTGTATTTTAACTTCTTTTCCGCTTCCTTTTGCACAACATTTCT
>Ga0136643_10016819_pt1 | contig 11005 bp, 9 predicted proteins | sample TergutLab28metaG_FD_96883 | JGI IMG/M metagenome (GOLD analysis project Ga0136643, IMG submission 96883) | Labiotermes labralis P1 segment gut microbial communities from Petit-Saut dam, French Guiana - Lab288 P1 (version 3) (version 3) | ecosystem: Host-associated > Arthropoda: Insects >... | reverse complement strand
GGGTGTGGGGGGGGGGGGGGGGGGGGGGGGGGGGGGGGGGGGGGGGCTGGGCGTGGATAGTGACAAGTGGCGGTTTACTGTGACCATGGTAATGAAACTTCGGATTCCATACAATGCGGAGAATTCCTCGACTAGCTGTGGGACGAGCAACTTCTCAAGAAGGACTCTGATCCGGGTTTTTATTTACTTATTTGGAACTATGGGCACTAATAACGTCCAAACAAAGCAATGCAAGCACACTGGACCTGTGGACCTAAAATGGAGCATAAGAGGAAGACCAAAACCCCGCAACTGGTCACACACGTTTTACAAATCACGTCTGAATCTTCAGCAATTCTCTCCGTCGCTCTATTGCCTCAAGAGAAACGGAGCGTGACGTTGAATATGTGAGCCGCGGAAAAATTAATTCCGCTGCTGTTCGTAACTTACAATTCACAAAATCCTTCGTGGCCCCCGTGCTGTAAGGGTGTGAAGGATACAGTCCGATATGAACCGCCATTCTTTTAGAATTGTAGCGACATCTTGCTCACAGAAAGCTGACCTCTGAACGTGCCAACGGATCGAAATGCAGACTAATACATCAAGCGTTAAAACAAAGTCAATAACCTTAGTCTTAGTAATTAACCAACTTAATTCACAAATTCTTGTTTTATAATAAGTTTATTAAATGCCTCTACATGGTGCGCGAAACATGTAGAGGCATTTAATAAACTTATTATAAAACAAGAATTTGTGCATTAAGTTGGTTAATTATTAAGATTATACTGAGATGCACGGTCAGCAAAACATCAAAAACAAAGTCAATAATGCTATGCCCACACAACCCCATTAAAGGCGAACATGAATCAAATTTACTATATTTTTGAAACAAAAGAAGGAGGTTTAATGCAGCATTAAAACATAAGGCCTGAAAAAATCTAATATAGATGCTAACGTAACTGCAAGTGTTTGATAGGAATTCTGCAACTAACTCTGTGGCGATGGTTCGATATGATGTGGCTGGTGGAAACAGAAGGAAAAACATTCAGACGTCAAAACAAACAATTTGTCACTGTTGCTGCTCAGACAATACATAAATCACGAGTGAAACAGGAGAGATGACAACAAAGTGCGGCCGAATTATACCACAAAAATAAACCCCAGCGTATACATACACAGGACGATCAACAGCGCAGGTCGTATAAAATTACGTCACAATGATGAGGATCGCTAGGCCGAAACGTTTAACTATTGCTGTTTAATTCCTACGTCCATTGATCGCAAATAGCCAGCCCAAAACGCTAATGACATGGCTTAAACTACAAACATTTTCGTCAAAAGAATGGCTAGATGGCTCTGATCTGATCTGATCTGATCTGATCCAACAGCAGGTACATGGAGTTAGGAACAGACGGGTTTACAGTTGAACACAAATAGTACTGCACGCGCTAAAACCAGGCTACATTAATAACTAGACAACAATTTGCTGCAGTCCTTACTCTCATCTACAAACAACTGTAGCCAGCAAGACATCTTTTCCGTTCCTAATTTTCTCGTGTGGTGCTCCCACTTACAACAAAGTTTCCTGCAAGATGACGACGTGTTACAGGCATTTCGACAGATTGCAGGGTCAAGGTTAAGAAGACGACTCTTACTGGACTGCTTCACGCTAAATATGAAGGCACTAAAATCTCTCGAAACGTCGCTAGTTACCAGTCGACACTGCGTAACATTCCAGAAGAATAAATTTATACCCCAGCGCACACAATAGTGTCGCATAGGGAGTTCAAGTACAGCTCTACTCAATCCTAATCTTGGCATGAGATGGATAAGTGGTCAGCTTCACGAACCGGCCGCTTTAAACCCGGGAGTAAAAGTCCCGGCGTCCACTGCGTAAGAGTACGGGTGGGCCCCACAGCCCGCTTGGGGACTTCGGAGAAGAGAGAAATCTCCTGCCCCTGCTGGGAATCGAACTACAAAACCCCGATAGGCCAGACCTTAACCTAGTCACTTGGACGTGCAAACGACTATACTCTTAAAGTTAAAAAAGTGATCTCGTTACAGGCCCTGTGTGGCCCAGAGGGTGGGTAGAGGTATAGCGCTACTCTTCCATGACCGCGGCACTAGAAGGGGGTGAGTGGTCAGCAGCATGCCCCGGCCGCACTTTACCCCCGGGAAAGAACTGGTACCCATTTTACAGGAGGCTGGGTGGACCCCAGGTGCCGGTCTGGACGGGCGGAAAATCTCGTCCCCACCGGGATTCGATCCCGGACCGTTCAGCCCGTAGCTCAGTCGCTATACCGACTGAGCTACCTGGCCCACACTCTTAATGTTACCAACATGAAATTTAAAAGAAGTGCGTACGGCGCATCTTGTGTTGTTACATGCGTATGAACACACGCAGGTGTGAGAAGGTACCAGGCGGGTTTTTGTAACTCGTCGCTGTTATCAGATCAGAAACTACAGTGTGAAAATGGTAAAGTATGTTAATGGCATTAATGAAAGTAGATACTTATCTTGAATGACGTAAGGGTTCATGTGTAACTGGAAATACATTTTCGACGAGGTTTCTTGGGTTGCCAAATGTTTCGAGTTCGCTGCACTGTTCCTGCCCGATATCCATATCGCACATTACACTGACAATGAATGCATCTGCCAAAGGGGAATGCAAATATTGGCAGTACTATTATATTTATAAACGAATTACAAATGAAAAGCCGGTACGGTAAACGCAATGAGATGGAAAAAACTGACGAGTACTGACTCATGTATATAGAATTCGATATTTCATCTATTTTTGTGCGGAGGCACAAATCATCAATGAATATATGCCCCAAGTGCGGTTCTGTGTTTTCTGTCTGTAATGTATCCACCGTGTTCTCTCTCTAGTATCTAATTTGCATAATCTCTAGCAATACTGTATACGTGTTCAGACTAAAACAATGTAAAGCGGTAAGACTTGGTGCTATGAAACATACTGTATTACTAACACATCAACTACAGAGTGGTTATGATACATTATTCATTCAACTTTAGCCCTGTAGATCCATTTTCAGATACAATTAAATCGTCTGGATTGTTTTCTATTATACTATCATTTAACGAGACACAAGATACAAAGGAAAGCGTTCCAATATTACCAAAGTGGGTCCTACCAACTATCACGAGAGAATGTCCAGTCGTTCTTCACCCACGTCACAACGCAACAAAATTTCAGTCTTCCGGTGACAGCTATATGTAACGTGTGATCAGAAGGTTCCTGGACTAGCCGCAAGATAACACTACTGCAGTCAGTACAGAACTCATGCACTAGGTAGAGGCACAGTATCTGCAGAACCAATTTCTGTGTATTTCAAAGCTCTAGCATGCAGCATTTTGAAGCAACGCCTTGTGAAGTTAGGCTGTGTTAAACACTCTGGGATTTCTGCTCCTTCGGAAAACGAAATCGACTCCCTCTCCCATCCCTCCACTCTCCCACGCTCAATTATTTGCTCACTTCGAACACATACACACAATTTCATATCTATCGGCTTCATATGATACACTGTTCACGTACAAGATACTAGTCCTCATATAGGTCCGAAATTTCTTTTAGTTGGTCCATAATTAAATCAATGGCCGAGATTTTCATGGTGCCTCCTCTGGATTAAAGACATTTACACCCGAATTTCAAGAAATATCCGTTAGCACAATACTAGAACTTACCGTGGACAGCACCACATACGACCCGAGAAGACGGAAATGCAATCTAGTAGCGGCCAAAGCATCATTATGATGTTCATACGACAATAAAACTTATAATACTATCAAACAATGCCAAATGTCCAGGCAATAAATCGGCTATTATGTACGTCATTCACATATACTTAAATACCTAATTTGGGCACATGAAGATTAGGCCTATACCTTCCGGGATGTAAAGCCGTGCAGTCTGGTAGGAATATATCAATGCTTCGGAGGAAGCTGCCGCCTCCACTTACCCCGAAGATCGTCGGTAATGTCAGTAAATTTCAGAACTTGTGGAGACCTAGAAGGAACAAGGGTGGAACGATGTGGAATGGCTTACGACTAAGGCTCAGGGTAGGGACAAGTAGCGGGGTTTGAAAACGGTAACCAAGCTCCGGGGTTCCGTAGGTTCCTTGAGTAATGATTACGGGTTATTCCATTTTCACACTCATTTTATATAGATCTACTGAGGGCACTAGCCCTGACCGCTGGTATACAGTCCTTGTAAGTCTCTGCTACTAAGCATTACGCATATTTATAGGGTCACGAGGCAGGAGAAGCAAGACGACACGCAGCAGATCCGGTTATTACTTCTACCATTCGACGTCCAACTCTGTAGAAGAATGTAAAGTGGCGGCGCATTAAACACTAGGAAATAAAAGCAAGCCGTAAGCCAACCTTAACTGTGATGACCACCCGAGCGATCTTCATATGATCGAAGGTTAAAAAATGTAATGAGTTCGTTTAACAGGTTTATACCATTATATCAGCATTCTCTGGTAATGATAGGACACAATTGATGTGGTGACTTTCGTGGACTCTTTAAAGCTCACAACAAATACATATGTGTCGCATTTCCGTCTATAAAAAACCGTTCGCACGTAACTTTAATTAGTTTAATCACAAGCATTTTGCAGGAACTTAATAATATCATGGTAAAAATTTTACAGGGTGACTGTACAGACAACGTTTAATGGCGGTATGTCCTAAAGGGAATTACATGTTGCTACAATTCTTGCATATAAATACGTGTCAGTCAATAACACCACACTTTATTTTACATACAATAAAAATAGTATATTGTCAGGGCTACATGTTTCGACCTTTATTAGGTCACCTTCTTTCCCTCTGAGAAAACAGAACCAAGAGCTATCTATATTTCAATGATCTTCGATCTGTTTTCCCAGAGGGCCTGAAGATGATCTAATAAAGGTCGAAACATGTCGCCCTGACAATATACTATTTTTATTGTATATAAAATAAAGTGTTGTGTTATTGACTGACACGTTGTATTTATATGTTATAACACTTCGGGGTGGAAAACATTAAAACATATATAATTCTTGCACTACCTTAAAGCCCGTACACTAACATTTAGTGTCAGGTTTCAATATAGGCCCCCTAACTCTGACGATAATTCCAAAACCTGGAAGACATACACTCAACATTGTTCCTGAAGAAGTAACGAGGAACAGTGATAAACGCATCCAGAAGTTGTTGTTCCAGTTCGCCCAGTGTTCATGGTTTTAATCGGCAGACAGACACACAATGTTTTTCAGAAGGTTGGGATTGTACCCCAGAAATGTCAGCACGGTCAATGAAAATTCCATGCAACTGAAATCCGCAAGGACAAGAGCTCATGAATGAGAAGTGGTTTATGTTGAAATATAACACTACGTCGTAATGTAAGTGCTTACAAATGGTGCAAGAACTGCAGCAATATAACATTCCGTTTAGTATATACAGCAACTGGATATTACGTATCGACCTATTTATGTATTCACCTCTCATTCGCCATACTCTGACAAACGTAGACGAAGAAAACAGCTTTATTTGTAAGATGGGATTTTATGATCGCTGAAAAGAACTGTTGAGTTCTGCAGAAATAAATGATGGTGCCTGTTCTTTTCGGGGGTTTTTTTTTTTACATCTGAGATTACGTGCCACTGAATAATAAGATGACTGGGGAATAATAAATCTTAAATAATATGGAAGGAAGCTATATATTTATAATTGACGGTAATAAACCGGCGCTTTCTGTAAGGAAGTGAGAAACACCATGGCAAACTGCAAGGGCGACAGCTGGTGCTCGGGCCGACGTAAGAATCCAGGACTATCATAAATCCAAAGAACCATTTGCCTATACCTTCTGTCCTTCACATATTTGCACATACAGGCTTACGGCGGCGTCAGAACCGCACATACAGCACTGAACAGTTACACAACTTAACACTTCTCTGTGCATTCTCCCATTCTTACGAATTCCGACTAAGATTCTTTTGTCAATATTACTGTACAATTTTGCACCGTCACATTGTCTGCAGTTATAAACTGAAGAAGAACGTTTCAGAATCCCACGACCGTGGGCCCATTTCAGTCCCCTTCTACAAGATAGCACTGCTGTCATTTTGATCCCATTGTTGGTAGGAAACAACAAAGCACAGAAGGGGGATTAGCCTATACTAGTGTTGAGTCTATATACATCTTAAGTCAATCCGGCAAATTACACAAGAACTTACCAACTGGAGATAAACACCCCGGCTGGCCATCTATTACGAGTTTATTTTCCCTAACAAAATGGGCTGAAAAGCATAACTATAAAGAGAATTTTATGCAGGATTTGAGTTTAGTGTGATCTTAAAAACGAAACAAACAATAAGCTATAAACGAAACTCGGTCACTGCATAAAGTGATTTTATTATTGTTTACAAAATATTTAATAACACGACAAGCCAAACAAACGGTTACATTATGACTTTTCATTTCTGTAAATAAACATTCGAAAGTGGCCGTATTCAGCACTACCACTATTTTGCAGCAACCAAACAACGAAATCAAACAAAAAATAGCCATGTACATGAAAGGCAAATCTTTTTTTTTAATAGTGGAAATTGAAATTTTTCAACCTCAGTTTTATGTTAATAAAAACCCAACCAGACACAACAGTATGCAGATATTTATTTTCTGCAAAGACACTCTACATGTTTCGGGTATCACAGCACCCATCATCAGAAGTACTAAAAACTGTAACCGCAACCTCCGGTACAGGTCATAATACTGGTACAGCTACTTCCCTCCAACGTGGCCTGCAGGGACGTTGGAGGGAAGTAGCTGTACCAGTATTATGACCTGTACCGGAGGTTGCGGTTACAGTTTTTAGTACGCCTGATGATGGGTGCTGTGACACCCGAAACATGTAGAGTGTCTTTGCAGTAAATAAATATCTGCATACTGTTGCATCTGGTTGGATTTTTATTAACATTGAATTACGATGCATGGAACCATGAGTTAAAAAAAAAACTCAGTTTTATGTGTAATGGTTATGTTTACACAGGGAAATTTCAGAACACTGTTGCCAATAAAAGCAGTCCCTCTAGACGTATAACATTCTTACGTTACGATATAACCTCCAAGTGAGACTTCTGTTATTATATTGCTTTCAACAGTCAAATGAGACGTCACGGCTTCTTTTCAATCTTTGCTCCCATATGTAAGAGATGATTTAAATTTTTAAGCTCTTTAACTCAACTACATATATCAACATATCAGACAGAACTTGGAGTTCCATAACATTCGGTGAGTTTCTTTTCTAGCTGAGTAACTGTAAGATTCATAGAAAATCTGCTGCACAAGGTTATTACATTGCAGAAAACACAACACTTTTCCATTTCAAAGACCAGTCAGTTAACGATACATTGGGAAAAAAAATACGTTGATTCTGAAAATCACATGAATTTCTCCCCTCAAAACACTTTGTAAGCAAGTGCGAATGTTCAAACAGATGGTACTTATAGTAACTACACAGTTGTGGATGGTTAAAATGTAGAAGCGGTTTATACTAGCACGTGCTACGAGCGTTTGAGCAAGGAAATGAGGCGTGGTAGTCACACAAATGATACTTTCAGTCTGACAATTCAGTGGAACCATATATAATGATCCCCTGTACTCAAGACTGCACTATGCAAGGAAAAACGTCTTCACTGAAAGACAAGTGTTATTAATGGGGTCCTTTTTACTTACATTTCGTCGTATTCCCGTTGCAGGAGTCTGAAAGCCCAAGATGAAAATAAACACACACACACACAAACACAGTGCATTACTCGCAGAAAAAGGAAATGAAATTGTGGGACCAAATTGCTATAAAGTGCAGCCTATTTTTATTAAAGATTCCTAATGTGAACTCATCGTGTGTTCTGAACACGGCCAGTCACTTACCCATCGGCACGTATGGCAATTTTAACAAAGGCAAAACTGTGTCGTACACAAAACACTATTATGTTACGTTGTAATGAGGTACAAAATGAAAGCTTTAATCTGAAACAAAGTCTATGGTTCAAAATCACCAAATCGTCTGTGTGCGAGTATATGTGTATGAGGTGGTGTATGATACACCCACGCATATAGCACACCATGTTAATAAACAGGGATAGCGAAACAACTCGTATACCTTTCGCAGTTACAAAATTATTCCCGTTCGTCAGTAACACGTACAAGTGCATATACAGAGGATAGTGAATGCTCTGGTTCATAGCAGGCTTCATGGTAATCCCTTCAATGGCATTATGTCCTCGAGTTCGCAAGTACCGCAGCTGGGATAGCGCAGTCGGCATAGTGACTGGACGGCGGGCTGAAAGATCCGGGGATCGAACCCCGGCAGGGTAGGAAATTTTCCTCTTCTCCACATCGTCCAGACTAACACTTAGGCCTACCGAGCTTCATATTCAATGTGGAACGGGGATTTGTCTCTGGGACAGAGCGGCCAGGGGATGACGTCGACCACTCACGCCCCTCCGACGCCGAGCGACACCTCTACCCACCACAAGCACTAATGGCGCAGAAAAGAACTACTTTACTTCCTTGTTCACGAGTGCAGAATACGAACGAACCGATTGCGAGGAGCAATAAAAGGGTTAAGGGTGCCTGATGAGTGGACAAGACCCAGTCCCGTTCTTTACTTAGTATGCTATAGCTATCGTTCCATGTTAAAAATAAAATGTGACGTTTCGGGGACACATTCGGTCCCTGTCCCGGGAATGAAAATATGGTTAATGACTGAACTCACTGGGCCCATCCAAGTAGTTGTTAAACTTACAGTTGGCAAAAGGACGGAGATCGATTATGTACCCCGAAAAATAGCGTTTTACTTTGAACATGGGACGATAAACAGAGCCCAGAAAGTTACCAAAATGATTCCCAATGGAACCTTACAGGGGTGCTGATAAGTCCTTAGCCCGACCAGAAAGGAAATAAGCTAACGTTTCTGTCAGAATGGCGTGAATTTCCTTCGGCGCCTTGCCATGCAGCGGTGAAAAAAACTTGACGACAACTCGCGTCTCGATATTGTTGAAATCGCGCGCGTCGCTGACATGCTTCCGAGCTTGTTTCCTTCCTGGTCAAGCTAAAGGACTTATGAGCACTCCGGTACATAATTGCAATGCAGTTCCTATTCGGCCATGTTAGAAAAGATAATTTATAACGATGTCGTTTCCATCTGTGTTGTGAACCATAAATAACCCCAGTTTTACATAGTGCAACAAAATGACGTGTGAGTTTTTCGTCCAGTGCCGACTGGGTACTGAGGGAGCGTGCTTTGGTGGAGAGAAAACCCCAGTTTGAGAGACACAGTCAGCGGCGTGAGAGTCTCAGAATGAAGTTGCATGCTGAGTGAGATCGTGAACACGCCTGAATGTTGGGACAGAATGGATTACAACAGTACACAGTCGTACCCATAAGTCACAAGAGCACCAGATTATTTGGGGTATAGAAACCTTCAAAAGAGTGATTGTTAAGTGCACCGGCAACAGACAGACAGGGCAAGTTCATGCGTGATTGTCTATTGAAATGAAAGGAACATTCACTGAGGCACGCGCGTCATTACAGAGAACGTTTCAGTTCGAAGGGTCAATTTAATGTGCATACACAGGATAAGGAAATGCTCACCTATCGCTGATAGATGTGCTTGGTATAGGAATAGCCTGTCGGTCAAAATTTAAGGTCTATACGCCGAATCATACAAAATTCTCGGGATCTTTCTTCAGAATTTTGATGCCGCATAGCTATCTGTCCATTTTTCATGAACACGCATCATGGATTCTAACAGACCGACCGAAAGTTACCAAACGATGCTCTGACTACAGCAGGTTATGTACGATGTCGGGCACAATGGAAAGACGATTGTAAATGGTGAATAGGTAAAAGGCAAAGGTAAAAGTAAAATTGTCCCTATACATTCCATGAAGGCATATGGGGGAACAGAGGTATAGCTCCACTCATTCTTAACCTTGGCACTAACTCAGGGGTAAGCGGTCAGCCTCTAGTCCTGGACTCTTTCAACCCAGGGGAAAGAACCCCGACACTCATTCCAATGGAGCCTGAGTAAGCTTCAGAGTCAGTCCGGACCATTTTGGAGAAGAGATAAATTTCTCCTGCCTGCCGGGATTCAAACACCGGATAGTCCAGTCTGTAACATTTTCATTATACTAACTACGTTATCTCAGATCCCGGCAAATAGATCAGCATTTGGGAAAAGATGGTCGCACCGCATCCTCCTGGACACACCAACTACAGCAGGAAAGCTGCAGTAACTGGCTAATACACACCTCATGAATCCAAGTGCAGAGCATTTAGGATATAATGAACTAATCTGTTCATTTTAACGAAAAGTAAAGTTTTTCCACTCCATGAAGGCAAATAGGGGGAGTATAGTTGCACTTATTCTTAACCTAGGCACTAGACACGAGGGGGTGCTGATAAGCCCTTAGCCCGACCAGGAAGGAAACAAGTTACAGTGAGCAAACTCGGGATTTATTCAACATACTCCCCACGAAGCTCAATACACTTCTTAGTCCGTTGCTCTAACTTTTACAAGCCACCCAAAAAAATTCAGAAGGTTGTCCGTCCAACGAGGTCTCCGCGACAGAAATGACCTTCGCGTCGGACGAAAAATGGCGACCTTTCAGTTGTTTTTTCAGTCCAGGGAACAGGTGTTAGTCTGACGGGACCAGATCCGGAGAATAGGGTGGGTGATCAAGACACTGGAATCCCAGGTAGGCCAGTTTCTTCTGGGTTGCAAGTGCCAGGTGAGCCGGGGCATTGTCGTGCAAGAACAAGACCCCTTTGATGAACTTTCCGCGGCGTTTTTTCTTCAAAATGTCCTTCAATTGCACCAGCAGAGATGAGTAATACTCGCGTTGATAGTTTGGCCCTTTGGAAGATAATCATTGAGGAGGATGTCGTCTTGATCCAAAAAATCGAGGCGAGAACTTTTCCAGCGGATTTTTGCACTCGGAATTATTTGGGG
>Ga0136643_10016817_pt1:0-10000 | contig 11006 bp, 8 predicted proteins | sample TergutLab28metaG_FD_96883 | JGI IMG/M metagenome (GOLD analysis project Ga0136643, IMG submission 96883) | Labiotermes labralis P1 segment gut microbial communities from Petit-Saut dam, French Guiana - Lab288 P1 (version 3) (version 3) | ecosystem: Host-associated > Arthropoda: Insects >... | reverse complement strand
GTCTGGGTAGGCCAGGTGTTGAGATATTTCAGCACCCTGATGGAGGGAGTTTTTCCCTCAGACTTTGCTCAAATTGAACCACCTGATGTAATCATCAACAAAAAAGATTCTTTTCAATTTAGAACCAATGTTCTGAAGAACTTCTCTGCCTCCTTCATTACTATAAACAGGGAAGTGAATCTAGGGTGGAAACAATGACTGCCCACCCTGACTTTCCACTCCTGGCACCCAATGTACCAACAAGAAGAAGCAGCATTACACTGAATGACACACATATAGTCATGTATGTACATACGAGTATCAGCAACACATGGTCATTCATTACACCAACTGTGATAACAGAAACAAAGCAGCATTGGCAAGTACTTGTCTATTAACTCAAATTTAATAAGGGTAAACATGAATGAAGATTTTAACTGGCAGTACCACAAAATCTATGGCACATTATCTCAGTATATAGTCTTACAATATAAATTCAGACATAATACAGAGTGAAAATTAATAAATGCTGCAGTCTTCAATATAAATACTTCAACTGCTACACACACACATCAATGAAACCTACTACATGGTTTTTCCTCTCCTCTTTATCATTTAGGCTTCCTTCCCTAACCCTCTGGCACCTAAGTTAAGAGCCCAATATAATCTGCACTCTGCAAGAGACCGGGATTTAAATGGCCCACCCATTACCTTGCATGTTATTGACCAATGACATCTGTCAATCAACTTTCTTAAGATTACGCCATGCAAAGACTTGGGGTTAAGCACCTCAACCAGGACAATCCAGTGCATTAGATCATGCTGTTGAGTGTACATGCCAGTTTCCTGCACTGTCCCGGAACAGTGATTAAGATGTGCAAGTTTGGAGCTTAACATTTCCAACTGAACAGTGTCTGCTGATGCGTTTCACAACACACTGCACCTCAGACCACATAAAGTTTAACTGGTTAAGCAAACCACACCAGATGACAGGCAAAAATAATATGAATCTGAACGGCTACTGTTTGAAAGGCTGAAAGCCATAAACAGTTTTACTGTATTCAGTGATAAAACAGTGCCTGTAGTTCACATCTGAACTCACAGTACCATAATTTCAGAGGTGATTTGTTGTACACATAGAAGTTAATGCACAATTCATGTTTAAAACTCTGGTACTTGTTTTCTTCCCATCACGTTCATTGTTTAATATGTGTTGTATTTCCACAACCACTATACAGAACTCCAGGAAAAGTAAACCGAGAATGGTAACACACACTTAGAAGTTCCTTTAATGAAGTTCCACATGTGTGCCATATGTAATGTTGTAGATGTCACTGTACTGGTATAGTTTTAAGACCACAGAAATCTTCTTAAGGTTTTTGAAATTCATGTAATCTGAGAGTGTAAGTCCATTTCTAAAGATGTCATGTTAAATGCTGATCTGATAATATCAGACATGCATGGTCTGAGTTCACAGATCTAAATCCCACTCACAGAATAAATATGTGTTTTCATATAATCACATGTATTACTGTAACTCCTTCCATTGGTTTACAAGTTTTGTCATGTCCTCTTTCTCATTGCAGACTGGGTGTAGTTGAGAAAACTCAGGGAAGAAACACACAATTAAACACATTCCCCAAAAAGAAAATGTTTACTCCTGGAATCTGTCACAAAATACAGTAAAATCTGTGATATCCAGCACCTCTGGGACCAAGCAGTTGCCAGAATCACAATTTTCCGGTTGTGAGAATGTTAAGCCTGATGTACATCTATATTGATTTTATCATCAGCACTACACTTTTGTGGGTTTTACTAGCTCCTTCCATGAAAAAACTGATGAAATATTCCAGGCATTGCACCTGTGACACAGTGTAAGGGGCAAACAAAATAAATCAACTGATCACAAAACACTACCTGACCACTGGAGAAACACATGAGCTGGTTGAATTCTCAAAATAGGGGATGGTGCTGCAGGTTAATGCAAGAATGGAATATGATGGGATTCTTTGTCAATTTGCCACTTAATCAAGCTTTCCACAGAAAAAACATATTGTACTGTACCACTTATTTGTGTTCCATAACTGTGTTTATATTGTGTACATCTTCAGTGTGAACTGAATATGTTGTAAACAACTAAGACATGTTTAAATTTGAGTGACTTCAAAAAGCATATCTTGTATTTAGTCTTCTTTCACATGACAGATTGGCTCTGAGGATAGGTAGCAACACAGTGGTGAACCTGCTTTCTCCATCTTCAGGACAGACAGAGGAGTACATACCTCCAAAGTGCTTCTAGGCCTAACTCTCTACCAATTCACACAGTTTCATATTCATGAAGACCACAATATTCATTTTCACAGCTATTGAAACCTACAAGTACACCTGCATTTACTTTGGTGTTAGTGAGTACAGGAAAACCATCAGAACGACACTTCTGCTTGTATAGGCAGTTTCACTTTTTCCTGCAGTTGAAAACCCCAGCAAACAGGACTATAATCCTCAAAATTTGTCACTGCAAACATTCCTGAAGGAATGCATTTTTTAAAGTCAGTCAATGGAAATGGGTTCTAAGGAGAATAGGAAGACAATATTGAGGCCTACTTCACATGTCCGATATATTTACTGATATTCATATCTTCTCACTTCATGGTCATAGGCTTAAGCCTACTACATCATTCTGATCCCATTACTATGTGAACTGACCTTCCTTCTCTTTCACTGCCTTCTCTATTGTCCTCTTCTTTAAATTTAATATTTTAGGTCATTGAAAAGAAGCCAATCTACTGTCATTCTTACCACAAGTTTTAAACATATTTTCTGGATCTTGATTTACTTTTCTTGTCTGGTCAAAAACAGACTGTATCCTGTCCCAAGAACTGCATCTCTGCTGATTCAATTATTTTAAACTCTCGGTGGGTAACAGTTCAACATTCACCACCATGACAGTTAGATGGCACTGCTAGAACCTTGTAAAATTTTATCAGTGCTTGCTCTTTTGTCCCACAGAGGTTATTGAACATGCTTAGTATGTATGTCACACCCCAGCTTATATTACAGCTTGTTTTTGTCCAACAAATCACATGTTTAAATTACAAAATTCACAAAGCTTAAGAAGGCATTAAGCAACAGAAACCAACATTTGTATCAGTTCCATTACAATATGAAATCATTACGTCGATATTACGAGAGAAATGGATGCCGGCTGCAACAAAATGGTGTCTTGCTTCCTCTAACTATACTTTTTCAAATACACAGTTTACATAGCAATGCATGGTAGGACTCTGTAGAAAGCCTAGGAAGATGGAAAGATATTTATAAGTCATTCTTCCTGCTTGCCTAAGGTTATGAGGACAAACACAAATACACTTAGCCAGCAAATCCAGGCTCAAGTCTGAGCATCTAACCCAAGAATTACTGACACAATAAACTCTTAGTGAGTACAGCAGTAATCAAGCAATTATGCCCACTTTCTTACTCACCAGGAAATTGTTGTTGGGGTCACAGTCATGTCTAGCAGGCAATGATGATATTCCCACACCAACACAATGAGGACCCTCACCATAACCTCTTCCTGCAGTCCAGGCTCCACCCGGGATGCGGCCCTCAACAATCAGCACCCCCAGATCCACAAACACATCATGAGGCTCCACCCCATCCTCCCCTTCCATTACAGAATGCATGTCTGCAAAAAAAAAACGCAATGCAAAAACCAAGGAATGTACAGAAAACTAATATTACTAGACTTGCCAATAAATTGTTCTTTGAATGCTAAACATTAAAATAATTTTTTTTAATATCTAAAGTTTTGCTTAATTTCCTGCTACTAATACTGTTATTTCCACATTCATGTTTCACTCTTTTGTTACCAGGTTTCGATATGACGAATATGATGGGCAATGGCACTTCCAGAAGCCCCAGAAATGAATGTCAATGCTGGAATTGGGAACTGACAAATTTCTATTATTGTCAGTGCTACTTCAAACGCAAAATCCAGTCTACATTTTATTTATAACCTTCTGCAACAATGCCTGTGTAACATCAAATACGTTCCCAAGCCATTCTGTATTCCTTAATTTTGACGCTACTTCAAACTGAAAAAAGAAACTAACTAGTTGAAGTATACGAAACCACGTTATAAAATTCGTTTTTTACCTACTCTTCGCCCCCATTCCGGTTCAGAATCGAACACATATAATTAATTTCGCTTTTGAAACCAACATGCACGAACAGCTTCTTGACACAAACATATTCAGTACGTCTACAAAACAAAATTTCGGTACTTGAGCACCGGCTTGTATCTCACTACTGATCCCCGTAAAGTGCTAAACGACACCAATACAAGCTCCACCATCTTAGATAGAGATTCGGGGCACAGAATCCATTTTACCTTCGCCTGAGGGCTTCATGATCGTTGTGAACTGTTAGCGCTAATCTTCCATGACCTTGTTCTGGTCTCCAATACCACCATTTCTGCCACGACTGAACAATGCATGAAACAATGTTACATATGTATCTTTCAAGCAGTTACAACAGTTCTTGATACAATTAATTACGTGCTGTGTATCGTCAATAACATGTAACCCACGACAGAAATGCACAGACACTGCTGGTTCCATTTTGTCATAGCAGTCTTCTGTGCAGGTGGATATGGTGTGCGCGCGCATCCAGATCAGCTGCGGTATAAACAGCTGATTGGCCAAGGGCTGACAAGTCTTGTAGCCAAAATAAGAATAAAAAAATATGCTAGATCACGAACTGGGAGTGCTTTATTCACACTAAAATGCGAGTCCCTGGGAACACACACCCTTGGCACCTATGAATGTAAACGCCGTACTTTCAACACGGAAGTGACATATCAACTATGTCGAACAGTGGAAGCACTTTAATATCCTAGATGTGTATTTCATTATACCACATACTAAACGAACGGATATTTTTATGAAGTTATACACTGCCCACGGCCGGAATCTTTTGGCAATTATGGCGAAAATACCTACAACGAAAGAATAACTATTTGCATGATAACATGTTCCAAATGTGAAATTTAGGTTAAGCGCACAACACTTCAGAAATGTGGAGTTCTCAGCCGTTCGACAGGTCCACGAGCATTTGGTGGATAAAACAATTCCGCTGCACGTCATTATTTCGGCGTGCCTGTTAGCCTTTGGCAGACCTTGTATAGCTGATCTAAATTCAAGGCCTATTGTCCATGAATTATTACGTCTTACAGAAACACTGGGACATTCGCCAGCAGTGAGACTTTACATGCTGCTAATAATTACATAACGCCACTTCTGGCCTCGCCTTTGGTCAAGGATTCGTGCTGTTCGGTCTATAAATACAGAAAGCATGACAGATGCTGGAAGACAGAATACGGAAGAACAGCTATGAACTGGTATTTACAGTCATGTTTCTTTTTCAAGTAGTCATATACAACTCACAATACAAGGTAAAATAGGCTACACGTTTCGACTTGAATAAGCCATCACCAGGCCTATTACTAGAACATATTATTATTATTATTATTTAAAAATGAGATGGGCGGATCGCGTGGCACGTAAGGAGAAAGGAGAAGGGCATACAGGATTTGGTGGGGTGACCCGAGGGAAAGAGACCACTTGGAAGGTCCAGGCGTAGATGGCAGATAAAAAGTTAAAGTTCGCCCTACAACAGGCCATGAAGGCCCAGACGGAAACTAGAGGTTTGAACGGTAAATCTCGACCCAATCGGGATTCAATCCTCGGACCGCCCAGCCCCTAGCCAGTCGCTACATTAACTGCGCCCTCCCGGCCCATTTTTTTTTTTTTTTTTACGAATCCTGAAAGCGAAGGGAGGATGAGTCTCAAAAAATCACAGCGTGGCAACTGTTCTTGTAGATGGGAGGATAATATTAAAATGGATCTTCAAAAAGTGGGATGGGGCGGCATGGACTGTATTGATCTGGTTCAGGATTGGGACAAGTGGCGGGCTTTTGTGAATGTGGTGATGAACTTTCCGGGTCCATAAAAGGCGGGGAATTTCTTGACCAGCCGAGGACCTCTTAGCCTCTTAGGAAGGTTTCTGCTCTATGGAGTTATTATTAGTAGTAGTAGTAGTAGTAGTAGTAGTAGTAGTAGTAGTAGTAGTAGTAGTAGTAGTAGTTCTGTGCACCCCTCATCCAATATTGTTCGGATGATAAAATCGAGAAGAATGAGATGGGCGGTGCATTTAGCGTGTATGGAGGGAAGGAGAGTCGTATACAGGGTTTTGGTGTGGAAACATGAGAGAAGGAGACCACTTGGGAGACCCAGGCGTAGATGGGAGGATAATATTAAGATGGATCTTCAGGAAATGGAAGCGGGGGCATGGATTGGATCGAGCTGGCTCAGGATAGGGAGAGGTGGCGGGCACTTGTGAATGTGGTAATGAACCTTTGGGTTCCATAAAAAGTGGGGAATTTCTTGAGTAGGTGAGAACCAGTTATCTTCTCAAGAAGGACTGTGCTGCATGGAGTAAGTAGTAGTAGTAGTAGTAGTAGTAGTAGTAGTAGTGGTGGTGGTGGTGGTGGTAGTAGTAGTAGTAGTAGTAGTAGTAGTAGTAGTAGTAGTGGTGGTGGTGGTAGTAGTGGTGGTGGTGGTAGTATTAGTATTAGTGGTGGTGGTGGTGGTGGGGGTGGTAGTAGTAGTCGTTGTCAGGCGCTGGCTACTTTCCCATATACCTCGGTTTCAAACCCGGGTGACAACTTATGGAATTTGTGGTGGATGAAGTGGCACTGGAACAGTTTTATTTTCCGTGTTAATTTGGTTCCCTCTAGGTGTTCCAACTCTGACCAGCAACTGGCCGGCAGACAGTAAGGAAGTTGCCAAAGCGAAAACGATATGCCATCGCACACCCCTGTTTACTGTATACCGCTGCGTTGACGCACCACGATCTCACGGTGCTGCCAAGCAACGAAATACTGGCGGCAATGCAAAGCTTGGTCAATGGAGGTTCCCAGGAAAAGCAGACATCACTGACCTTTGTAAGGATTACAGCGAACTAAAATATTGAGCAACGAAGGAGAAGAACAAGAACTGTGACACCGTAAGACATAACATGGCACTTCATCTGACATAAAATTTAATTCAATTCAAATCCAGTTTAACAAGTGGGATGAAGTTTAATTGACAGTCTGTGTGACATATCGTGGAGATTACTGGATCGCCATGCAGCAATACTTACAACAGAGTAACACAAAATGTGTCGGCAATGAGCGTCACGGCTAATACGACGCGTAACGTGATGACTAATAAAATTCGTAAGTACTGATACACGTAAAGTGATGACTGCTGGTTCGCGTAACGTGATGACTAGTGCCACACACAACGAAAGACGCTATCAACAAACACGAAGCGAGTACTTATAAAGAAAACAGAAGTAAACAATAAGCAGAACGAGACGCTGTTTTGTTAATCGGTATTACGCCGAGATATGCAGAGGAAATCGGGCATGGCAATCAAATTGCATTACCAGTAAAGTGATGGCAGTGCGCGCATTCCTGAACACGGTGACACTCAGGTCCGCGTGCCAGATTCATGGCCGTATCCTGCTGCTTCATTTGTCACTTAGATATGGTTTCCAAGTAAGAGTAAGAATTGAATTATGTGTTTCTTATTTCTGTAGTAAAACCAACTAGACGCACCAATGTATCAAATTTATTTTAGAATGACACTCTACATGTTTCTGTCGGTCTTTCCGTCCATCATCAGGAGTTCAAGACTCTACATACAGCAACCAAACAGATACTGCTGTATGCACAGTCTTGAACTCCTGATGATGGACGGAAAGACCGTCCGAAACATGTAGAGTGTCATTCTAAAATAAATATATTTGATACATTGGTGCCTCTAGTTGGTTTTACTATAAATTACTATTTACTACTATTACTAATTTACTATAAATTACTATTTACTATAAATTACACCAAAAAAATTATATCCTTACTATGTTTTAGAATTATCCACTGTATGTGTATTAGTTTCGAAAACCTCGTGATTATCTTCAGTAATTCTACGTACCCAAACTATACAAAGTCACGATACTACCAGTAGCATTACCAGGATTATTCACTGGAGCTAAACTCGGCGGACCCAGTTCGTAGCTCTGACTCCAGTATGATAACACTCGGTCACCCCACGTACAAAGCAGTCGAATTCCGTATTCCACTCAGTCATGTTTCAGAATCACCTATCAGCCCTTATTTTACTCCGTAAATAGTTCATATGAAATGTGTCAGTCAAAGGAATGCTGTCTCTCGCAGCGTTGCATAATTTGTTGGGATATATTGATTCAGCTAATCAGCTCGTGGTGGCAAACCATGACTTGATGGCATTATGGAAAAGGGCATCCCATTTTCTCTCTTGGAGAGGGCAAAAATATTTCGAAACCCATGTTAAATGTAGTAGATCCACATGTAAAACGAATTTTCCTTAATAATCCCCTCTTTTTCTCCAAAAAGGACCATCAGGTTCCAGCTTAAGTTAATAATGATGGCCTTTATAAAACGTAAAAAATATTTCTAATTACTTTAAAATGACCGCCCCTAGCAAAATCTGTGCCATAAATAATGTCAATACAGATGGCGAATTTTCTCTTGTAAAAAGAGAAAATCGCTAGTCTGAAAACTATTAAATGAAAACAAAAAATGGCTTTCCATTGAACTAGTAAGTGCTGCACTGCCTGCTGATACTGCTGATACTGCTGATAACAACAATGTTGGCCCTGTTAATGTCTGCTGGACTCGAACATAAAAACTTTGCATTCCCACAGCACGTACCAAACGCGAATAATGAACAAACTGTGGGGTTTCATTTCATTTGGTTTAGTGACTACTATATATAATCGTATGTAGAGTCGTAAAGGCATTCTTGTCCAAAATTCAGAATTCTATGTTCAGAGGAACTTAAAAAAAAATCTGTGAATTTAGCATGAAAATTTACTACTATGTAACTAAACATGAGGGTTGTTTGACCGTGCATCTTCCTCATGAAATAACGTGAAATGCAAACTTGATGCAATGAGGTAATTTTATTGATGTATTCTTAGCTCTACATGTTTCGGGTACATGTGCCCATCATCAGCACCATCCGCACCGTACACACGACCTATGCAACAGCTCTCAAGACCACCACCCATCCAAAAACTCGGTGCAGAAAACCCATATGCTGCAACTCACCATCTAATGCTCCTGATGATGGGTGTATGTACCCGAAACATGTCGAGCTAAGAATACATCAATAAAATTATCTAGTTGCATCAAGTTGGCATTTGACATTATTTCATGTGAAACTAAAAGCTGCAAATATACAATACTTTTAATATACTGCATTTTCTGGCCAAATAACCTGGAATGGATAATTTCAGTGTGATAGTTGTAAAAAATAACTTTGTTCAAATCTCATCCCTTATTATTCCCTTGGCTTTAATTTGCCACTTTCCACTGTAATTAGCTTTACACCCGTATTTTAAAGAACTGATATATTGCTATTCGGTTCGTGTATGAAGACATATCTTAGTGCCTGGTGGCTGATACAATAGAACACATGACTGATCATTCTGATCTGAAACAGCTGGAAGTTAAAAACTCACACATATAATTGAGTATTCTCGAATTTTAATGTATTTCTTTTCTATATCAATAGAACTATTTTATTCTATTTGATTCCAAAACTTGTTTCTGTTTCGTACAGTTGTGCCCAAATATGCAAGTTTTGAATTATTATCATTTATTACAGTTATTTGCTGAATTGCCTGGACGAGTGGAAACAGGACGACTTAAGCGACATGATACAGTATAACTCAATACGACTTAAGCGACACGCTACAGTATAACTCAATACGACTTAAGAGACACGCTACAGTATAACTCAATACGACTTATGCGACACGCTATAGTACAACTCAATAAGATTTATGCGACACGCTACTGTATAACTCAATACGACTTATGCGACACGCTATAGTATAACTCAATAAGACTTATGCGACACGCTACTGTATA
>Ga0136643_10016816_pt1 | contig 11006 bp, 8 predicted proteins | sample TergutLab28metaG_FD_96883 | JGI IMG/M metagenome (GOLD analysis project Ga0136643, IMG submission 96883) | Labiotermes labralis P1 segment gut microbial communities from Petit-Saut dam, French Guiana - Lab288 P1 (version 3) (version 3) | ecosystem: Host-associated > Arthropoda: Insects >... | reverse complement strand
TGGGGGGTAATTTTGCTCTTTTCTCTTTTTTTCTTTTGGGCTCTAGAAGGGGAGGGTGGTCAACGCCACCCTCCCGGGGCTTAACCCCCCCCCCCCCCGCCAAAGAGAGCCGGTATCCATTGTTCATTAGGCTGGGTCGGTCCAGATGGGTGCGAAAAATCTCGCCCTCATCGGTATTAGAACCCCGGAACGCCCAACCCGTAGCGAGTCGCTAAACCAACTGAGCTATCCCGGCTCCCATAAGATACAGTAGCAAGCTTTTGTTTATATAATGATAATCTTCGTGAAGAATGATGACGAAAAGGTCGTGACCCATTTCAAGATACAATACCAGTATTAGCCATAAGCCGTGCTAACTTCACAGGCTACGGAGCGATCCTCATTCAAATCCACTGTACCCGACCTGCTAAGGGAATATCGGGGGGCTTGGAGACTAGCGGGTAAGTTAGGTCAAGTCAAAATTTAGTGAAATTGCCTCCTTATTTGTTCTGCGTCGCTTGATGTCTCACACATCAGATCACACACAACTTGCACTTTCCTCCGTTGCCTCAATACTTCCGAGTGATTCACGTGTATACGGTTTTCTTGTTTTTGACCACGCGCTGTCGAATTTCGAAGTCAGGCCGGTATCGCCTAGACTTCTGTGTCGAAGATAACTGACTAATATGCGACGCCCCACAGTAACTTTGTTGGTCAGCCGATATTCTTCTCAGTCACATGATCCACGCACCTTCCTTCCTTGCGCCACCTGCCTGCAACAAGGTTTGCTAAGGGGGTGGGCCCGAGAGCGAAATTGCAGAGTGAGCGGATTGGACGTTGACTTGCCGATGCAAACCTCTACAAATATGCCTATACTTCTTACTTACTCCATGGACCAGATTCCTTTTTCAGAAGCTCAACAATTCTCAGTTACTCAAGAAATTTCCCCGCATTTTATGGAGCCCGAAGGTTCATTACAGCATTCACAAGGGCCTGAGCCAGCTCGATCCAGTCCATACCCCCACATTCCACTTCCTGAAGATCCATCTTAATATTATCCTCCCATCTACGCCTGGGTCTTCCAAGTAGTTTCATTCCCTCAGGTTTCCCCACCAAAACCCTGTATACGCCTCTTTTCTCCCCCATACCTGCTACATGCCCCGCCCATCTCATTCTTCTAGATTTGATCACCCGAACAATATTGGTTGAGCAGTACAGATCATTAAGCTCCTCATTATGTAGTTTTCTCCACTCCCCTGTTACCTCGTCCCTCTTAGGCCCAAATATTCTCCACAACACACTACTCTCAAAAACCCTCAGTCTACGTTCCTCCCTCAATGTGAGCGGCCAAGTCAGAAGTCTATATCAGTTTTTAAGCAAAACCCACCACTTTGTAGGCTCTTTTCCCTTTTGCAAATGGCCGGAGTGCGAAGCTGAAATACCTCCACCCAGAGCGGAGAGTAAGAATGTCTGCAGCTTATGTACAAGACTACTTTATCGTATTGAACGACTTGCCTACAGATTAAAATCGATGTGTATTGGACCGTGCATCGTTCTGATAACTGAAGAATAAGAATCAACTAGATGTTATTTATTGTTTTATTATACTTATGATAGGCTCAACATAGCCTGCAGCCCGGACACTTATCCAGCCTGCCTGCACCTAACTTCCAACCAACAGCAACCCAAGAACGGGACAGCCAATGTGGTAATCAGAACTATAGTCGTGAGATCCTGATGATGGGCATAACAGTGCCCGAAACATGTTGAGCCTATCATAAGTATAATAAAAAATATGTAGCATCTAGTCGGTTCTTATTTTTCAGAATAAAATCGAATTTGTAATTATTCCTGTCTCTACATGTTGCATGTCAGTTATTTGGCGCATGTTTGTAGAAACAAATATGGCGACAGCGCGAAACGCTTAATAACAATCTGCGGCGTAAGGAAATGTCAGCGAAATGTAAATAGACTGGTTGGCTATCTTGCGCGTGTCGGATGCATAAAAACACAGAAGCTTTCGAGCGATACTGACAGCACGAACAAATATTTGCTTGTCGACTGTGGGTCTGCAGTCGTAACGAAAAAATGGCGGACCTTGTGCAAATATATTGTAGGGGTTTGTCATGAAGAAACTGGGCTGTGTGATGGTAAAAGTGGTGTTTGTCATGAACCGTTTATGTGGTAAGTCAGTGAGATGTTTAGTTATGAATTAAGTTACTTAGTAATTAATTGTTTTGTGTAAAAAAGAGGAATGTGTGGTATGGAATATGAACTAATTGACAGTAGACTATAGTAACAAGGTTACGGTTTTATGTTACATGCCGCCGTGTAGTTTGGCAACTATTTCTAAGAAAACGCCTTCATTATTGGCCAGCTTAGCGACAAACGGTTTGTCAGTAACTGTGCCATGCAATGTAATGTTAAAAAGACTGTTGTCCCATGAAAGTAGTTATGAATTTAAAACCCCGAGAGAAACATGAAGTTATACTTGTATACCCAAGGATGCGGTATAGCAGGTTGTAAATGTCGGTTTTTATTCGGGTTATAGGATAGGGAAGGCGGACTTGGGCCAATACGGGTAGCTAAACTTGGGGGTCGGGCCGAATGGTGACAGGTATTGGCTCACAGAGGTTATCGTCCCCTATGGCATGACAGTCTCTAGTGGGCCAGGGCCTCCTCATTGTCGAGGCTTTACTATCACACTCAGACATACCACACTCGATAGGAAACCTCTGGATGAGGGATCGGGTCGTCGCAGACCTCTACCTGACAACACACAACACTCACAACAGACAGACGACCATGGCCCCGGCGGGACTGGAGCCCGCAATCCAGCAAGAGAGCGGTCGCAGACCCACACAGTGGACGGCGCGGCCACTGGGACCGGCTCACAGGACCTCTGCAGCAGACAATGCTCATCACGTGGAACTGAATGTCCACCAAAAAAAAAAAACCATAAACCTACCAGTGCCCTTCATACATTAGAGCTCAAAGCTGTTTTCATGCCAAAAGATGAACGACAAATTCTGAATGGTTTTCCAGATGCATATGCACGTACGTCTCATTGTTCGCCCCATCACCTTATTTCGGACGCGCTCCGTCAGGGCAGGCTTATTTGGCAATAAATTTTACCTCTGCTGCTGCAGTAAGGCTTTTTTACAGTTAGGTCTGGTCTATTCTTAGAACGGCATTTTGTTGTTATCTCAGCATCGGCGAAGTAACTGGCCTACCTGCAATGAGCAATGGCAAAATGATACCCGACAACAGGCCATCCCATCTCATTAAACACTAAATATTTTTATAATCACCATTCCTATTTTGTTTGTGTTTTACACTACGCCAATGGTCTATCTTGATAAATAAACCAAATCACTGGGTATAACGGTAATGTTTTAGACTAGCGTTCTGGGCTGTACTTGGTACTGTACAAATCTCGGTAGGGTTATGGACTATTCCGTATTAACAACGGTACCAGACACATCACTACGGCTCAGCCCAGCCCCCACATGGAAACACAGACAAAAACATAGACGAAGAATTCCCAGGCTGAATCATCTACATCTCCACCGTCGATACCACAGATCATCTAGTATAGGTCGACACCACTTCAAAAACCTGTTTTTGACTATCATTTTAACTATCGTTGTCCAACCCATCGTTTTACGTAACACGGAAAATACGGGTTTTATAAAACTGAGATCTGAATTTTAAAATGAAAGACATTTTGTGAGTTCCTCTTATTTATTATATAAAACGTGTTTAGCCTGATGATGACCAATCCCGTTGACCTTCACGTGGGTAGCATTAGGATCAAGGTGAGTGTGCAGTGTTGGTGGAACGATATTGAAGTGGAAAACCGAAGTACCTGCCCAAGTGCCACTGTGTCCAGCACATATTCCACGTTGACTCACCCGGTATCGGAGCCGGTTTTCCGCGGTTTACAGAGAACATCGTGTATTTCCATTCGAAACATAAGCGAGGAAAGAAATGGTAGAACAATACGGAAATCAAGAATAATATAGAACACGTTAATGCACTCTGCCGTCAACGTGCAGAGATATTAATGCTAAAATTGGTGGTGAATACAAACCCCTAGGCTCTAAAGGGTTAAAAATTTATGGTTATTTCCGTTTTAGAGAACGTGTTTGGAAATGTAATCCTTAGGAAAACATGATGTAAAGGACCGTGTACTTTTTCAGTGTAATTCAAATGTGTATGTTGGTAGACCTGTCTTCGTCCATTTTTCGTGGTTTTGTCTGTGTGTCTGTGCGGGAAATTGAGAAGCAAGTACAGTATAGTGCGAGAGAGGCTGTGTTGGGGTGTTTGGGTAAGGGGTTATATGTCTTTTATTTTTTGTAACTGGACTGGTATAAATAGTGAACTGTAAGGCTTTGTACAAAACGTGTAAACAGTGTATTCCTTTGTATTGAATATTTTTATACATGCTGCTGTGTTAACCGGTATTTGCGTTACGCGTTAATCGTTCTATTGAACACATATTTGAAAATTTGAGGACGACATATGTTTCGTATACATATCAACTTGAAGAATAGTGCTTAATTACTGTACGTAATGCTGCAAATGTAGGTAAGTGAAGTTAGTATGCGAAAGAAGGTTAGGAAAGAACTGTTTCTTCATAAGAAACAGGTGCTTGAATAAGATCTGACAATTTCACTGCAGTTAGTATGAAGATTACAGACTTCGGGGACATGACGCCGTGTGATTAGAAAACTTGGTACCAATGTACTCTGATAATTGGGTCAGCAGCTTTCTCGGAAACGTTGGTGCCTCTTCACCAGACTATAAAATGTCACTTCCCAGAAGACGGTCATCTTGATTAGGTGTTTAAATGTTCATCAAGTGAAGGTTCTGGAGAACAACCATTGGTGTTATTGTCCGAATCCAAACATGAATATGTCAAACTTAAAATCAACTCTTCTACTGCACTGCCCTGTTGACAAACAAGATATGTAGTGTCACTGTTTGTTAGGAACGGATCACTAAATATTATGGTTTGGCGCTTTCGCAACAAAATGCGTCTGATAGCTTTATTGTGGTTGTTCACAGGTAACTGAGAAATGCTGCACGAATTTTCAGGAATTTTACATTGTGGGGTTTTACAACAATACCCTTTCCGAATTTGGCTTAAGTCAGACCAAAAAAAAAAAGGACTGAAGACATGGGGCTCCAAATTGCGTTCTTCAATATTTATTGGGGCGAAAAATGTTTTTACGCAAATTTCAAGAGATAATCGAAACGCACGGCTCCGGTGTTATTTATTCCGTTGAGTCTTGGGGTTTGTCAGATAATTAGCAGGGAGCCAAATTTCAAAGCTTCTATATTCAACAGTGGTTTTCCGAACACGCGAATACGGCCGAAGGCCCGTATTGTCTCTAATAACGAAGTCACGTCCCGTGTAGATATAGGTATATATAAATATGTTCAGTAATAAAAATAGCATTGATTGTTCTGCTAAAATCGGCATTTTATTAAAATTCCATCTTTGTATCTTTTTATGGCGTGTTGCCTACAAAATTTGCAAAAATGCGCCCATTGCCTGTCGGTCTGTCCTTCGGCATGTAACAGTTCAAATGCTGAACAAATTGTAATTTGGTACTGGGGAGTTCTACTGAAACTTAGTCATATTCAAGCTGTGCTTGAAGTTTGATCCTAATACGAGATGTACATTTTGTACCTGCATTTGTGCATATTTGGAGCATAACTCACCAAATATTTGTTGGAACAAAAAGTGTTGCAGAAAAATAAAACACACATTATGGTAAGTACACATTCTCTGTAAGTGTTGGTGTATTGCACCCAAATTGTTACACAGTGCATGCAATTCATATTCACCTTGGGAACCCCAAATCTCACATTTCTCATCCTATTTATACATTCCGTATAGTGAAGTTCCATCTGATAGAACAGCTCATGTTGTGGCCGGCATGTCACAAGCTGTTTGCTGACATGAGCACTCTAAGCCTTGTGCTGAACTGTTCTGCATTTTTGTTCTGTTTGGTAGTAGATTACAGTTTGCCACATTGTTTTGTGTGCAGTAACAAGGATTTGAATGAAATGTGGTACACAAAAAGTTATCAGACAGATTTCTATCTTGTTTCTTTGTTACATATCTTTTTATATGAAATTTAAATTTAAACTTTAGTAACACTTAATCATTTTGCTGTTCAGTAGTATATCAGTGTAAAAAAGCTTGCTGTGAATGGATCTGGTGACCCTTTTTTTTATGCAAGTCTTATGTCTGCTTTCTGAATTTACAGGGTTTTCATAATGGGACGTTGTGTAAGCCCAGCATTAAAACTGAACTTGTCTGGGCCAGCTCATTTTTACCATCATGTTTATGGCTTCATAATTTGAAAACCCTATAGCACTATCTTTGTGGTATTGTCTGTGTTTTACAACCATATAAAATATGAAACTGCCAATGCTGTGTGTGATCTCAGTAAATAACTGCCCCTGACATCTGATCATTTAAAATGTAGAAAATAATATCATACTCTATTCCATGAATAATCATTCTGTAAACTGTTTGCTGTTACAGGCTTTACCTGGGAAAAACTAGATAAAGTAAGATTTTACAAAGATGGACACACTGAATCAAAATGTGAAACATAAAGATAAAACTAAACTGTTTACTGACTGCAGTGCAAGGCCTCAAGGATCTCAAACAATAATGTGGTTTCCTGGATCAAAGAAACACACTGAAGTGGATATACATATTGACACAAATGTGTCAATTCTGGTCTCCAAGGTTGTAAAATTGAGCATTGGCTGTTGTACTGCTCTTTGTATTGTGAATATCTTATTTGTAACTGCAGCAATGAGATACCAGAATTCAGAACTTTCTGTGATGGAACAGAATGTCATGATTTTGAACCACAAAGTAGAGCTTATGGCTGTGACTTCAGATAGTTTGCGTCAGAACATTGTTATGCTGCAGGACAGAATGAACACTCTGATGAATACACACTTCAGTATGGCAGGAGGTGTAAGTGCCAATTACCAAGGCTCAGAACATTCACAGGAAATGGAGGTTGCCCCAAGTACAGATTTGAAGTTCTTAATTGGCAGTAATTTCAGTTTGTTAGAACTAGATGGTAACATATTGAACACGGATGGTGCTCTGAAGGACAGTTTGGAACTGGAAAATGTGGATTTGATGAACAGAACCCTAAGCTCAAGTGCTGAAGGTGCTGATTCCCAATTCAGTTATGCTAATGATACATCTGTTGACACATTTGGTTCCATATTTACAAATGACATTGAAACAAGTGGCAGATTGCAGGAGCTCAAATTAGAAAATGTTACTGATATTTCCCAGCGTCATGTTATGGATATCCTCTTTCAAGCTGATGATTCTTCAGGCTATGAATATGCTGAGACAGAAGGCATGAGTATGGGAAGAACAAAGCGTTCTAACAGAAGAGGTAATGAGAGGCTATCAGGAGGTCGACGTCACCTGAACAACAAAAGAAAGAATGGTGGTACATTGAATTTGCTTGCATTTCAGGATGCTTGAAATGGGGCTAGCATGACATGGCTTGTCCAGCTGTAATTGTTTTTGTTTGTTGTGTCACTTTTCATACTACTGCATTCTTTGCCCTTTCTTGGCTTCATCATAGTCTTGGTGATAAATTCTGAATGATATGTGCAATTCTCACTTCAGTGACCATTGAAGTTTACTTTTTTCTGGGTTGGACCTCCATGCAGATTAGTGCCATCAGTACCAAGAGTTTGCAGGAACCTAAAATGTTGGTACCTCTATACCAATGTACTCAGTATTGCAACTCAGAAGACATCTATTGTAATACATTATGACTGTACTGGCAGTGGATAGTGCATTTCGTTTGGAGATTTTAGGAGTGGGCAATATTGGTATCAATCCTGATTTAGATCCAGTGTATGGAGCACTATGAAAATTAATCTGGGGGATTTTTTGGACTTATAATGTGGAGCTTCATGCTGTGTTCCCACCAAACATTATTTGGGTGATCAAATCAAGGATAAGATGGGTGGGAAGCCTGTGGCATGTGTGGTGGAGAGGAGAGGTTCATACAGGGCTTTCGGGGGTAAACATGAGGGAAAGAGACCACTTGGCAGACCTAGTCAAAGGTTAGAAGAAAATATTAAACTGTCTCTTCAAGAAATAGGCTTGGGAGGTGGGTAATGGACTAAAATAATCTGGCTGAGGGTAGGGACAGGTGGCAGGCTCTTGTGAATAAGGTGATGAACTTTGGGGTTCCATGAAATGTGGGAAGTTTATTTGACCAGTTGAGGACCTGTTAGCTTGTCAAGAAGGACTGCACTCCATGGAGTTGGTTAGTTAATTAGTTAGGACTGGTTGGAACCAAATTTATTGTTTTGAGAACAGTTGGATTCCACTGTTTGAAAGAGTATGGTAATCTATGCTGAAGTACAGTAGATTTCAAGGTTTGCTTCCAGGACATTAATTTGATTAAGTATACAGTTCCATTAAATTAATGAAACTTGTGCCAGAACTGCATAACATTGTCCCATATTGGAATATTAAATTAAGCTACTTCTGTTCTCTTGGGAATGACATTTAATCAGCAGCACCTTGGTGCAACAGCAATGAGTGGGCCTCCATATCCCACATGTATCTGATACATGTTGTGCTAAGAAAGTAATTTTGCAGTATTCAGTCTCTCAAGTCTTGATTGCTAATGGTTGGAGTGCAGCTGTTAGCTGGGAGTGTACCTGTGCCATAATGTGCTGCATTTTTTAAATAAGTGGATGAATTTTTGAAGTTTAGCATGTCAAATAAGAACACCATTTGAAATTTTCTTATGAGAGTATGACAAACATAGGATCCCATGAACCCATCAGTTGTCATGGAAAGCAAATTAGGCAGAATGGCCAACCTGTGGGTGGAGTGGATACCTCATGCAGTTAAAAGCAGTTGACAAAAAAAGCTGAGCTTTGGAACGTGTGGGATAAAAAATTAAATATGACCCCTCCTCCCTCCTCCCCTGCAGTTCACTGTAACTCACGTGTGTGTGTGTGTGTGTGTGTGTGTGTGTAAGTTATGTCAGTGGATCCATTGTTTTAAAATTTCTTGTAGGTGCAAGTGGCTTAAGATGCACCTCTTCCCCTAAAATACATGCACACACATGCTGTAGAACTAAATATGCAGTTGATATGGTGGTTTTGAAAAGAAAGGTTTTTGTGAACTGTAGGTCAAGACTAATGCCCATTGTTTTAGAAAATATGCATTTAACATCAGTACAGTGCCTTCACAGCTCTTCTGGAATGTTGTACGGTATAGATTAGTAGTTACGAACATTTTGGGCAACCTTTCAGTCTCATCATAAGGGTCAAGCAGCCCATTCTTGTCCTTGATAGTAGAGGGAGTTAAGTAGTCAGTTTCACACATCGGCTGATTTACCTCTGGTACTTACTGCACAGGAGGTTGACTGGATCTCACAGTGGTTCTGGATGCTTTTGCTTTAGACAAGAGAGTAATTGTTTGTCCTTTTGGACTTCATATCTTGGTTGTCCAGTCTGTAGCCTAGTCATGATACTGAGGTCCCCATGCCTGAGCACCACTCAGTTTCCCATTATAGTGGAGGAGACAAGGTTTAAATATTAAATACAGCTGAGTAATCATCTTCAGGTTTAGGCCACTTTATTTCCATTGGGGAGGAAGCTGTTACATAGGAAATTGGGTAGGCCCCAGGACTGAGGTGGTGGTGAAAGTCAAATCTAGTTCATAAAGAAGAGTGAGTTATCACAACTTACGCAGACCTGGGGGACAGAGATCATACTGGAATATCAGAATCCACAATTCAGTATCTTAAATGTTTCCATTTGCTGCTTAAATTGTCATTTCACCGTCATGAACAATTTTTTTTTCAGTGTGATGAGTTAAAGATAGCCAGTTCTTGAACGTTTTCACAATAGTGCAGGAAGTAACATAACTTTATTACTATTTCATATGTGGCTTTGTCAACATTTCCCCCAGAACAGTTATGTATCCAACACATTGCCTCTGATGTATGGTTTTCAACACAATGGCCCCATATAATCCTCTCTCCACCAAACTGCTGTAGGGCTGTAATGAGGAGGTGTTAATGGTTTCTCTACAAACTTCACAGTAGCATATTTCCCTGTGTGCCGAAAGTATGGGATTAACTGACATGCTGAAAAACATACATTATCATGCTTGTTTGTTTTTATTTTGAGACCTTAATTTCATTAGTTCAGTAATTCTTGTTGCAACTACTAAAAAATAAATGAACTTGAGGTCTTTGCTCTTCTGGGCTGTTATGCAGTGTATGTGGGTAGTTGTTTACAAACATTTTGGGGCAGCCTATCAGTCCCATCTTCTTGGACTGCATCACCAATAGGATGTCCCAAAGTGCTGGTAACCAACTATCAGCCGTCACCTTGAAGACCACATGTATATGGCTTTGGAAGCCTAAAATCTCGCATAGATGAACTTGTCATGGTGATGTTCATTGACCACTCTTGTATCTGACTATAAAAAGTAATTACATTTTACCTGTGTGTACTTGTGTTTCAGTTCATAAGAGATTATACAAGTTGGGAAATGTTAATACTGTAGGAACAAAGAGTTCTTTATTCTGTCTGACCACTATACTACTGTGTATTTTTTGTAAATTTGTAGAGAGAACTTTGGGTCTAATTTTTTGGTGGTCAGGAGTTTGGGGCTGACACCCCAGTTGCTCTTAGGCATCACCAGCTCTATTTACCAGCAGTGTGTTTTAAGAGAAGTTTCAGGGCACTCAAAAGCAGTGAGGCACTACCTGGCTTGACTGGTGCCTTAGTTTTAGAGATACAATCCACAGTTGACATTTTGTTCATATTTGCAGATCAGTTTAATTTTTCAGCCCTGTCTGCATTGTGGGGGGGGGGGGGGGCTTTAAGGGCAAAAAAAATGTTTGGGGGGAAGAAATAGGGGAAACCAGGGGGGTTTTTTTAATTTTTTTTGTTTCCACAAAAACACAAATTTTTTTTAAATTTTT
>Ga0136643_10016815_pt1 | contig 11007 bp, 8 predicted proteins | sample TergutLab28metaG_FD_96883 | JGI IMG/M metagenome (GOLD analysis project Ga0136643, IMG submission 96883) | Labiotermes labralis P1 segment gut microbial communities from Petit-Saut dam, French Guiana - Lab288 P1 (version 3) (version 3) | ecosystem: Host-associated > Arthropoda: Insects >... | reverse complement strand
GGGTCCGGATTACCCAGTCCTCCGAACCACCGAGGGGAAAATCCGTCGTATACGTAACATTACACAATACTAAAGTAAAACTCCTCAAAGAGGAAATACTGCTACAAAGTACACAAACTCCCAGGGCACACCCCTTGACCTTAGGGGATAGGATGAATCTTCTACCCTTGACTGAGTCTAATCCCACCGACATTCTGGGATAGGCGAAGGTTTCTCAGCAGACAGATGCTGACAAGTGTGAATGAGTCCATAGTGACAGGTCCGTAATAAATGATAGACTGGACACAGTCATACTTGATAAAACTTCACAGCACACTCAGCAGATGTAGCAATTCCCAACAGTCACACAACCTTCACAGCAGCGTCACCGAGAACCTCCAGAAGTACACAGACTTGAAAGCAGAGCTTTTTAATTATGTGGCAACTGAACGCGGTCTATACAGTACAATTTCGTGTTATCCACAAACAGTATTATCACACATAAACTGCATGATAGCTTGAAACTGCTTAGTGTCCGCCCTGCTCTGTATATTCCAATACTGAATGCATGCCGTACAGTTGGCAGTTTTTGGCAGAACAGTGAATAAGAAGTGCTTGGTCAGTGAGACTGCACTGTTTTGAGAACCGGCTGAACTGCTGCGAAGTGAGGAAAGTGGATGATGATAATGATGATGACAATAATAACTATTATTATTATTATTACTGAATTCCTATTTATTGTAGCGCTTATCTAACAGTACAATGGCCAATTATAAAACCGGTACAACATAAGCAAACAAAAAAAAATATAATTTCACTGGGAAACACTGGCCTATGTATCAGTGGCTGAAAACTGTCCGGACCACCCGGCAATCCGGATTATCAGGCTCCGGATTACCGGGGTCCGGATTACCGAAGGACCACTGTCACCGACGTTTCGAAGAATCGTAGTGCCCTCATCTTAGGTGTCAAGCAGTCCCAGAAGAATCGTCTTACACTACTGGCACTATGGTAAACTGTTCACCATTCGACATGGCGCCACATCGCACAAGACCTGTAGTTGCTTGTACATCGCACGTACATAACCGAACACGACACTGGCGCCTCCCATTAGATCAATATTATCGGCAACCACAGGATCTACACCCACGGCCCGCTTGGTAACGTGTGTTACAGTGACAGATTTAGAGACTGTGCGCCTAAAATTCATCCGAAGCAAACATAACGGCGATACAACCTTCACGCAAGATACACAATTATTTAACTGTGGCGTCAACGAAGACGTGGTCCATTTTCCATTCATTTAACGACGCTCACAGCAGCTAAGACAATAGCATCGAATGACGGTTAAGCTGAACTTTCCCTAGCAGGCCTGTCAACCCAGCACAAACTGGACAGCTACAGACATATGCGCTACAGATGGACAACTGCCAGCGACAGTGGAAGTCACTTTAAGAACTAGCAAAATCAGTGGGACGGTTAGTACCAGAGGTTGTTAGTACTGGACAAGCGGTCGGTTCCTGAGATATGAGACCGAATATAAAGTGACGTTCGAAAGAAGGATAACGCTGGAGAATAGGAACAAACAAGGAGATAAGGAACATGTTACAAGGGGGAAATATTTTAAAATTTATAAAACCCCTCCGACTAAGGTGGTATTGCCATGCTGAAAGAATGCAAAGTTAAAGAATTCCAAAACAAATTACAACAGTTACAGTAGATGGAAGAAGGAAAGGTGAAAGACCACGTAAAAGATGGAGAGACGAGGTTGAAGATGATTTAAATATAATGGGAATGTACATGATAACAACAGCCAACGTACTATAACGTAACACTGAGGTGCGTCCGTGCAACCATTGTTGCAGGGGAAAAGAAGTGACTAATACTTATTCTGAATGTGTGTTTAGGTATCCACTGTCAACTGTCCGGCCCTACCATATTTTTTTCACATTATCTTATAAACGGCAAGATTAAAAAAAAACGTTAATATGTTTTTTTTATTTTCTCTACAAATTTTGTCTGAAACATTTCTCATTCTAAGAAGAAATGAGCGAGATGTGATCATAAATGTATGTTGGTCTTCCTGTAGAGTACCCTTAATTCGTGCCCGATTGTAATGAAACTTGAATTTTCTCTACAGATTTTCGAAAAATATTCTAATGTCAAATTTCAAGACAATCCGCACAGTTGCTGTTCGCAATTTCGTCATCGCACCGAAAAATGGAATGTACATTGGTGATGTCACAGCGCGAGCTGTAAGTACAATTAATGAAGTGGATTCTTGTTTATTTTGTGCCTGAAGACCAAAAGACTCGACCACTGGCCGTCACTGTGCGTGTGTCTGTTCAGACCGTGACCAAAAAAAGCCACATCCCTGTTGTTTTATGCAGAATGAGGTTAGGTATTCCAGCGACATTTCTTCTCAACTACTGTCCGTGGACATTTCAACGAACTTTGCACTTCCACAAAGTAAAAATCGAAAATCTGCCCACAGGCATTGCACAATTCACTGCTTACTCCTACCATCATGTATGGCGGTGACCCGTAAGTACTGCGAGGACGGATTCTGAACGCCGTTCGAAACGTCACTCCCGATGCTTCCTTTTTAAGCACATAAGGTTACTTCCCTTTATCGGACAGCTTAGTCGGTATAGCGACTCGTTACGCGCCGGACGGTCCGGGGATCGAATCCCGGTAAGGACGGGATTTTCCGCACCCGTCCAGACCGACCCTGGGGCCCACCCAGCGTCCTGTACAATGAGTACCGGGTCTTTATCGGGGTGGAAAGGGGAGCAGCGTCTGCTGACTACCCTCCTCATTCCAGTGACGTCTTACGAATGGGTTGGAGTTATACTTCCCTCTCCCCTCCATGTCTGCATAGACATCATGGGGTTATTCAAATATCATGGGGTGACGTTTACCTTTTACATTTCAGCTAGTGTCCACTACATATTACACTACTGCAACACTGACAACGAACAACGTCGAAGAGTGAGTATGCTTGCTTGTAACTTCAGACGAGGCAGCACATTCGGCTGTCATACGGAAGATGACGCCGTGCCGGTTGGTAAATAGGCAGCACGTTTAGAGGAGCTTGCTGCCTCCATTCGCACTGACTGTACAGTCCGTTCTGCACGTACTTCAGTCGCGTCTTGACCACTATGACAGTCGCAGGCTGAATAAATTAGGACTCGCACAGAACACCCCGACTAACACTTGGCGCGCTAAACCCGCTGTGTCAGTCCCCACTCCTGCGAAGTCGGAAAATTTGATATGATAATTACTTCCAGTTTAATGACTATTAACACAACAAAGAGGAATTTCTGCTATGCTACCACAGAACTTACAAATGGAGACAGCAAGCTCTCCGAAACGACAGAAACTATTTGCCAACAGACGCGGAATAATAAGCCAAAAGACGGGAAACTTTCAACGCCGCTATGAGTTCCTGGAATCAGGCGGTGAGCTGTTTCTCTACCTTCGCCGCGACTCCGCGGCAACACTTACTTCAGCTTTGTTGTGCGGGCAAGCATACACAGCGGGGTAAAGTCGCTGGGTTGTGCCTGACGTCAGAATAGCAACCGGCGTGCATTAGCACACGAGTGCAAAACACGGCGCAGTGGTAATACTACTAGACCACCAAGAGAGCATGCCGTTAGTATGTTACAGTACTGTTCCTTATTACACGGGGAAAATATGCAACAAAAAGGTAAGCAGTGTTGATAAAAAGCAAAGAATATGAATGATCAAAACACTGCGATTGGCGGACACCGCCTGAGTTAAACACTGATAAAATCTATATTTTCCCACGCCGTTAATTATGTAGTTCGTGCGATTCAAACAGCGAACACTAATACAGCACACATTTCAGTATTATTTCCCATCTACGGCTAGGCCTGTATTTACTGCAGGTTTTGCCACTACGCTAAAATCTGAACATTTGCACACATTCTACATGTTAATAATCCACCATCAGGGCAGGGTCAAGCTACCTACACTCAGTGGTTTGTTAGTTCTCTTTATCACGTGTTCCGGTATGTCGTACTCATCTTAAGACGTCCAAAGTAACTTTGAAGCAATTGATAAAATTCTTCTATGCAATCTTTTTAGGGTTCTGTGAATTTTCACAGTTATATTGTTTCACATTAGAGTGATTCTCCATAATGGGGACGGAGCGTTCCCTGTGAGGTGCGAATTGAATTTTTTCATGCCCCATTGCACTGCTATGCTCGGCGTTACAGTTCTTTGTTTAAGTGTTAATGCTTTTCATCAATAAAGTGACAACGCAAACGTGTTAGGGGCACCACTAGCAATACTCTACCATCCGATTTGCTGAGTACCAAACACTGCGAAACGGAAAGGTTCCGTGGCCGACCCGCTGAACACATATTTTCTTGATTGTCCCCCGTCTTCTAACAAATACTCAGACACCTGCCAAGGTCCACATTGCCACTGTAGATCCTAGTACTGCATTAAAAATGTGAAATTAATGGAATTGCGCCCCCTGCTCTAAAGACCACCAAATTATCTTGCTAACTCATCATTAAGTCAAAATTCCGTGGCCCCTGTACGAAGCTACTTGTAAGATATCACAAATTCAATGCATGTGCCTCCTGAGTTGTAACTGTCACGTATTTGATGCCCCAGGATGGTCAGTATTACCGAAACATGTAGCAGGTGTTGACGGGAATAAAAGAATTACTTGTGGTTGACGGCATACGTTTATTTTCCAATACGACGAACAAAAATTACACGAAGCAACCCCCTAGCCCAATGTCTTCGCAGAGACTCGCTGCCCCCATCCTCGGAGCACCCTGAAGACGACGGCTTTCCGAAACCCACGTACTTATCTACCAGAACTACATGACGTCACAGCCCGGCGCACAGTAATCTACAAATAAGCTATCACACGAAACTGGCCTACATTCGCGCTGGTTCATAGATTAGGATTCCAGTGACAGGGCTGTACATTTTCAACTTGCCGTTTACGTCAGAGCGAAATTACAAACACGGACTACGTCACGTCTCGTCACCTGCGTGCTGGAGCTACCCACCCTAAGCAGGCACTGCGTTCCTAAGGAGACAACAGCGACACAAAAGAAGGTAAATATTTGAACGCAGCTGCCAGCCAGCTACGGAGCGTCTCTCCGTCAGGGCAATATCTATGCAGAAGGAGAGTGGCGACGGCAAAATTATTCATCGTGAAACTATTCCACCCGCTTGCTGACAAGGCAACAACGCACTCCGCCAGATCTTCCCTCGGCGTTGCATAATTTAATGTGGTCTCTTGGCGCGGTGGAAAGGTGGTCGTACGAAAAGCTGAGAATACAAACAAACCCAGAAGCGGAAAATGGTGGGCAATCATTACCGATGAAAAATAAACAGAAGGATAGAAGAAGAAGACGCATGGAGTGCAGTGCGAGGAGCAACATTTATTACAGAGGGGGAAAACAAAAGAATTAATTTACTTCTTTTGGGGTTAGCACACATTTCCCGCTTGTCCTTCTCGGAAAGGTAGGCAAAGACAAGACAGAGTGTTGTAGGTGAAGGTGGACGGTTTGAGCTTGTCGCAGATGCAAGAATTTGAGTATCTGGGAGGAACGTATCAGTTCTTTTGTTTTTGATTTTGTATTGCGATGGCAGCACACAGGCATATAAGGGAGAATTAATATTAAAGTGCATCTACAGGAAGTGGGACGGGAGGCCATGGACTGGATTGATCTGGTTCAGGATAGGGACAGTTGGCGGGCTCTTGTAAACGCGGTAATGAACCTTCGGGTTCCATAAAATGCGAGGAATTTGACCGAAAACCGGCTAGCTTCCCAAGAATGACTCTGCTGCATGGAGTGAGTAAGTAAGTAAGTAAGTAAGTATTGGGACGGCAGCAATGTGATGGCAGGGAGGGAAGCGCGAGAAGCTTAGCGATGCAACGTGCAGTCTGGGCACCAACTCGGCATCTGCTCTACGACTGAGGAAACCCACGGAAAACCGTGATCGAGCGAGATGATCGCAGAACCTTCCAAATGCATACTGACTTACGGCCAGCAGCCCAGCGTTGCGACAGTCCGTATATGTGCAGCTTCTCCATTTCTGAAAACCAGCAGGTGTAAGAACCACTGATAACAAATGCACGAATAAACTGTATCAGTGGACCAATGTATAGCAGGATTACATCCACAAAGTCCCCGTCACTTTGCATGACAACCTTCAGTGTCAGTCTCACAAACCTTACGCGCCTCCTACCCTATTCACGTGATAGAAACTGCTACGTAAGCAGACCAATGCTGGCACCTCCCCAGCTCTTACTGCACAAACAGATCTACGCGCACACGACTGCGCACTGTCCCGACTTGTGACGTCAGGCTAGGCTTGGTAACGTTACCTGCGCCTGAAGCTGGAGACTTTGTGGGATTAATCCCGCTAAGCACTACTAAATATAACTTCCGCCACAAAACTATAGCAACTATATCAAATTCCAAGGATGTTATTAATATAAGCCAATACATATCTGGATCTGAAAACGTCATCTTCAAACACATCCAGCTAATCAAGAGGCATGAGCTGACGTTAATGCTCGAGTTAATTGCACGTAAGCCGACTGTCCGATTATCATCATGTAACAGAGTTCTTCTTGATCAGCTGACTCTCCTTCATCTAAGCAAGACATTCCTGCATTTTATGGGACATAAATATCCATAACCGTGTATACAGGTGCTTGCCACTGATCCGGATCCTGAAACACATTAAATCGCAGACTCCCATATTATTTCTTAAAGATCCATTTTAAAATTATGTTACCCTGTGTGCCTAGTTTTTTCAAACTTCCTTCAAATTTACCCACCAAACCTCTGTATCCATTTTTCTTCCATTCCATGCGTGTAACACGACCAGCCCATCTAACCCTCCTTGCTTTCATCACACTAACAATGCCTGGCGAGGAGAAACTAATATGAACCCCCACATTATGCAGTTTTCTCCCTCTCAGTGGAAATACCTTTGTTATCACTCTGTGCTGGAACACCCTCAGTCTGTGTTCTTTCCTTAAAGTGAGCGACCACGTTTTGCACCCATAAAAAGACAGGAAAGATTATAGTTTTGTATATTTTAATGCTGATGTTTTTATATGGCAAACGGGAGACAAAATATTCTGTACCGAGCGCTGGGCAGCACTCCCCGAATACAGTATCCGAATTCAATCTGTTCCTAATTTCTTCGGACGTGCCATTTGGTCTGCCAGCGTCATTCCTAAATATCTGAGCTTTTCAAACCTTTAAAACGGGTTATTAGCTGCTTTTATGTTGTTACACTGCCTGCAGTCTGTTCACAAAATATGACCGTGTTCTTACGATTCTCCAGCATTTACCTCTAGGACAATCACCATACTAGCGACTCTAATCATTCTGTTTTTTTTTTGTTACTTTTGTTTCTGTGACGAAGCCCAACTTGGGCCTATGCCGCCACGATATTGAGGGTTTTAGATCACACACACATAGCCGCGCACACGCATGCACACACAAACACACACTCCTCCGAACGAGTGATCAGCCCGTCGTAGAGGCCGCTACCTACACAACACAAAAGACGAACATCCATTACCTCAGCGGGGTTCGAACCAGCGACCCCACCAACCGAGCGGCTGCATACGTACGCCTTCGCTCGCATGGCCACCGGGTCGGTATTTTTTTTTTGTATGTTTTCACACATGACTTAATAATCATCATCAGCAGCACAGATCAGAGGCTCACAAATCACACTTGCATTACAACAGTCTACATTCCGCTCAGCCGCGTCAACTTAAGCGTCTTAAGGACTGACACAACAGACAGCAACTACGGCCCTCGCTGCAGTCGAGTCGCAGTGTTCTGCCTTTAGCTGAACACTTACTTTTCAAAATGAACTACAAAAGTCGCAGGCTGCAAAATTTTTATGTCGGTGGGAAATAACAAAGTGGTCTCTCACTTTTCCCGCAGATGCGGCAGAGAGCCGTCAGAAACGTCCGTGCAGTGAGCTGTGCTGACCACATGTGTGTTGCGGCCGCTGCGCTTGACTGATCTCCAACTAACGAAGTTTGGTAGAAGCACATCCTCAGAATTACAGCGAGGGGCACGAAGGGCAATTAAGGGATAAGGGAACCAGCAGAATGGGAACGAAGTATCACTGATGTAACGAGGAGCAGCAGGTGGAATGATGGGACAGACCGCAGCAGTGGCTTCATCTTCTGGAAACAAGGAATCAGCAGACTGGTGGCAACAAAATGTGAATGGACACAACGTATCTAACAGGACGCAAACGTGAACAGAAGGGTACAGGCCTACAGTGTAGCTACAGCCAGCTAGCTAAGTATAACTTAGAGCAGGGAATTGCTGCATAAAGTGATTGCTTGCTTCCGCCCTCTGTAAACGAGATATTCGTTCTTCTGAGATGTTAGGCGACGTAAATTTCGAGTTACTTTCCGACGTTTCGGGACGACAACCTATTAGTCCCATCTTCAAAGGACTGTTCGATGTTTGAAGATTGGACTGATAGGTCGTCCCGAAGCGTCGGTAAATACCAATCTACGCCGCATAACACCCCAGAAGAGCGAAAATCGCAGGAGATACTAGTCTATGGTCCGCGAATAGTCGTGACGTGATGCTCTTAAGCAAATGCATGGAATTCCCTGGTACACAAAAGTATTGTAGCGCCAAGGAGGCGTGCTGAGTCGACAGCTAATACGAGTCGCGAGTCACGACGCACACCTCACAGCTATTCTACGGACAATAAATAAGGAAGAGTCTCCAGTCTGTCGACCAGCGACTACAACAAGTACGAATATACCGTTTTTGAATCAGCTGGTCCCCCCCCCCCCAAAGCGGAACTTCGGAATCCATTCGCGCCTTCACATTACACCAGCACTATTCAGAGGACGCCACGGTTTTTGCATCAGGGTTAAGGATGTTAACCTGCGGGAGAAGACTGCTCACTGCTCCCGTCGCAGGGACAGCGTTTCTTCTAGGATGCCGTCCGACATATTGCATATTGTGGTGAAACAGACGATTCGCGTCGCGAATTTTACAAAAGCCACTTCCGTGCACAACACGATTTTTAGCCACATGCGCTCGGATACTGCCTAACACTGCTCGTATGTGTTCTTATCACTCCGAGGACAGTTGGCTGTCACCAGAACCGACCTTCAACAAAGTCGAACCTCTCTTGTCTTAAAACCCCACCGCCTGCCTCTAAGGGTCTCCAATTCCAAGAGGATATTAACCTCTCTTCTTAATATATTTTCCTAAATCATTAAATTCAGTATTTTAAAGCAAGACTGTGTTCAGAAACTAAGACTGATATTGGGCAACTTTCAACAAAAAAGCTCAAACTGTAGAAGAGGAAAATAGCAGAAAACAAGAATTCTTCTTTCTCGATATGACACTTGCGTCTGTAAGATGAAAGAAGATGTTGAATACTCTGGCGTACAAAAAAAAAATCATCCCGGATCGTTTGGTAGAACTGACTATTGGCTTATTCCACTTCAGCCCGGAAGGTTCGACTAAATACTTCTGGGTGTGATTCCCGTTGAGCACCGACGTCGAAATTTCGCCTTCTAACCTTGCCAACACTGCTAACCATCACCAGCGTCTTCTCGCGATCCAAACCGACGAGGCAAGCAACTACACTCTTCAGACACAAACAGAATCACTGATTGCGTTCTGGATCAAAGCGAGAAACGAGAAACCAATTCTCCAAAATAAGGCGGTGAAAACTGCGCTGCTCTTTGCCACGAACTGCTTCTGTGAAGCAAGTTTACCAACATTTGCCGTTGAAAGAAGCCGACTGCAACCAGAGCGTGATATCAGACGCAGCCTTTCCAATACACGATCACGGCTTAAAAAAGTTTCAAATCCTGTGTAAAGACACGGTTCACATCTCGATTTTGTGCTGTTCTGATATGTGTGCTTTTAAAGTCAGATTTTGGATTAGCATCCAATAAACAATTAAAGCTACATCATTAGACGCCTGTACAGGCGTTTAGGCTCCAGGAGGTCGAGGCTCCAAGAATGTCTAGACAATCGGCACATGCAGGTTGTCAGCCTTAAGCTCTGGCCGCCTTTACCCACAATGAGACACTGCTGGTACTCATTTCAGTTAGAGGCTGAATCGACCCCAGGACCATGGTGTGGCCGGAAGGATTAAGTGAATTCCAGGGACTCCATCGGTAATTGAACCCGCGACCTACCGGTGCCTCAAGCAACTGCGCCAAAACGTACCCCCCAATAACCAATTCCTAACCACATTTTAGTAGCATTATTGCTCCTACAAGTACCTAATATTCATGGCGGTAATTATATTTTAATAGTGCCATTAAAGTGAATGACATGAACTGCGGATCGCAGATCTAAAGCCAGAACCGAATCAGACTGTTGGCCGAAAAAGGATGAGAAATCCTAACCTACAAGTAAGGGTGACGTTACAACAGCAGTACGCATGCGCACTACCGTGCCTCCGTCACTCGCTCAATTTTTTGAACAGTTGCCAAAGTTATGAACGGGAGTGCAGTCAGCGATACAACACTTGACTGTGGGCGATGAGGCTGAACCACTACTGTCAGCGTTCTGCTCCTGTAACAGCCCGTATCCTTCGTTCGAAAGGCATCCCGGCCACCAGTCTGTACGGCTTTATATACACCTTTACTGCGTTGCAGGGTGATCAAGAGAACACAACGAGCGGTATGCTTTGGCTGCGCGTGTGGACCACGCCAGCTGCTGTGTAAAAGGGCAAATAGTATAAAAATTGGTCTTCAGGGCACGTTGCATCATGTGGTGTGGTAGAACTCTACCAGCGCTGGTAACAGAATTGATGCAACCGTCTGCAAATCGAAAGATACCTTCCTAAGCAACGTCGGTACATATTTGCCAGAATAAATGGTGTCACCTGCTACAAAAAAAGTGATCCCGTTACAGGCCCGGTGTGGCCCAGAGAGTGGGTAGAGGTATAGCTCTACTCTTCCATGACCGCGGCACTAGAAGGGGGTGAGTGGTCAGCAGCACG
>Ga0136643_10016812_pt1 | contig 11007 bp, 3 predicted proteins | sample TergutLab28metaG_FD_96883 | JGI IMG/M metagenome (GOLD analysis project Ga0136643, IMG submission 96883) | Labiotermes labralis P1 segment gut microbial communities from Petit-Saut dam, French Guiana - Lab288 P1 (version 3) (version 3) | ecosystem: Host-associated > Arthropoda: Insects >... | reverse complement strand
GGCTTTAAAAGGTTAAATGTAGTTGAGATCAGCAATACTGGGCTTTTGTGAACATGTCAACGAACATCCGCTTTCCTGAAGAGGCGATTGATTTGTTTCCACTACAATAGAACCTGTTAATTTTTATTTTAAATCTGTTCCCCCTTTGCCGTAATAACTTGAGTCTCTACGTCATGTGCAGAACTAGCTCGTTTATACCTTCCTGCCTTTTCTACTCAGTTCCCCTGAAACAGAATTCATATTGTCATTCAGAAACTTTCAGAAGAGGGAAATCCCAGAGTAGTGATGTTGGAAAATGCATTTACAGCTCTGTTGCTTGTTTTCACAGTTTCAAGTTCACGTCTGCTTCTTTCAGACTGCGGCGTACATTTTAATTGGTATGGCAAAGTTGAATACAGCATTATAACACTCTGAGGTTTCACGCCTGAGCTGATACACCCTTTTCTGTAGAACAGAAAGGACGGAATTACAGTGCGTTTCTCTCATTCCTTTTCTTTTTATGTTCGATTATTCTGTTCCCTTTGAATTTTCATAACCATTTAAGCAAGAACAATATGAAAGTAACTTATGTTTAATGCTCCTCGACACCCGAAAGAGCTTTGCTTCATTCCCAGTCTTCTCCCATTTCTTCGTCTAGAAGCGCGACAGTATTATTCAGATGAGTGTTGTGCTTTGGTGGAATGACCCTGATAGCGGAACAAAGAAGTAGACATACTCGGAGGTAATCCTGTCTCTGTGTACTTTGTCGACCGAAAATCTCGCATTTACTGGTCCGTGATCGAACCCGAGTCTCCGCGGCAAGGACTTGACGACCAACAAACTGACCCCTGTTATAGTTTATTTTCCTACCTCACAGTGAACACACTACTTCTTCATTACAAAGACCTGCGTGTTAGTGCTCCTGAGGAAAATAATTGCTGTGTATTATGAGGATCATGTCCGACAAAAATGGAGACGTTGGATAAAGGGCAGAGCTTTTGGACGGTAAACGGGTGGTACATATAATTATTATTTTCGATTAAAAACTTAAAATAATACCATAGAGAGGGGACAACACGTATGCTTGGAGACGTACGTGGGAACAGTTACAAGAAAGTCGTTGCAACGTCCGTCATGACGCAGGCGTCTCAAAGTTGTCGAATTCTGTGTCAAATGCAATTCATTGCGGGAAGCAAAAGCCCCAGTAAACTTTGGAGTTAGTACATGAAACGAACGTTCCTTCTGTGGGCGTAATTGGAGTAAAATTTTGTCGGTGAAATGACACGAACCGTGTGTTTAAGGTATGAAGAATCTGGCATATCAAATAAAGATTGAAAGGTGGTATCACAGGTTGCATAAACCTCACCTGAATCAACTAAATATAGTATGATATGTGACGCCATAAAACACCAGTTGCCTGTGCATTTCTGTAATATTGTAGTATAAGACCCTTGAAAATCGAAAGGAATATCTTTGAACTTGTTACTTTGTAAGAAGATTTGTATACATATTTCATTACCTTCCTGATCCCATTGGCTGTGCTGTCTAAGGCGTTGAACTGCGACCGCTCGGTTCTTGGGATTACGGGTTCGAATTCCTCCAGGGGCATGGAGGCCTGTCTCTTGTGAATGTCGTGTGCTGTCAGGTAGAGATCGCTGCGTCGGGCTGGCCACTCATCCAGAGGAGTCCTACCGAGGTGTGGTTGTAAGGCATCGATGTCGAGGAAGTCCTGGTCCACTCAGGGCTGTCTTGCCAAAAAAAATTCCTTACTTTCGTTTTCGCGTAGTTGTCACTTTTTCCTTTCATTTGTCCTCGTATGATTATTTGCATCCCCTTTCCTTGCTCTCTCTCCTTTACGCAGAAAGATTTTGATTAATCTTTTGGCGCCGGGATTTTTTTTTTAATTTTAGCACACCCTGTATATAAAATGTGAATAATACAGTAACCAAATATGTTAGAATTACGAAACAAACTGCATTTTGAAGAAAAAAAAACGGAGAGTATATACCATGTTTAAAATATTCAGTACCTATATTTGTTGAATAAATATATAGAATGCAACTTTGGAGGTTAGCAGTGCGGTACGTCAACTATAGTTGACGTTAGGCGTCTGAAGGTTAAATAACTATCAGTACTTTACATTACATAAGAACAAATTACAAACATTAATCACACTACGTACAGCGTTCAGAACCGTTTCGGAACGGCTGAACGCGTCTTTATGAAATGTGGCAGCGAGAAATTTTAAGAAAAGCTGTCGATCCTTTGCGGTTTTCGCTTAGATATGACAAACCTGTTGAAAACTTGTCATAGAGAATTAACCTCTGCTCCTGTGAATACATCCACAGCTTATCCCATCACGCCACGCGGAAAACACAGACCTTACTTCAGCGTACTCGTCATCTCAAGCCTAACAGAGAGTGAGTCTTGATTGTATTTCCAATGCATTGAGAAAAATAGTTATCTTACCTTCCTGTATGACGTTGCAAATTCAGTCTTCTCTGTTATTCCACACCACAATTTTTCTGCATGCTATAGCAGCAACACTAGAGCCGTGATCGACTGGCTGATCAGTGGCTGACACCGGACACTTACAGTGTTTGTTGTGTAAAAATTTAAAATTCTCGCATTTGTCCGTATTTTATTTTGGAATCATGAAATGCTAGAATTCACGGATTAAAAAAAATGGAAACAGTAACATTAGCTCGTTTATTATTACGGTATTGTTCTTCTTCCAACTTGTTTTTGTTCGTAAAGAACGCCTCAGGACAAGAAGAAAGCACTCAGTATTATACTCAAGTTGGCCAAATGTAGTCCAACAACGTACAAATCTCAGAACTGAAATGAGTTACTGTGGAGAACCTTCCCGCTTGCAAACCAGAATCGGCCAACCTGTCATTATTTTTCCAGGATTACTCAACATAGCCTGAAAACTATACTAATAAGTAGCCAACTATTTATGCCTTAGAAGGCACTAAAACCGGGCCCATGCATATTCGTCAACCAATTTATTATGCACATTCATTCTACTAATTCACAATCGAGCTTCGTAAATTAATCAGTCAGTGGCGTACCGAGGGGGGTTTGGGGGTGTTCAAACCCCCCCACCCGAAATTCCGTAGGCCCTCCAAAATCATTCCGAACTCAACCCGATTGTGAAAACTGTTAAAAATTGCTGAATTTAGGACGCCAACACCCCAAGGTGTTCGGAAAAAAGGCAGTAAAACCTATGTTTGCAATTGTTTTACATTAGCAATGACAAATAAATTGGTTGACATCATAAATAGTCTTAAAGTACCAAACATTTGGAAAATCTTACTATATGAAATGAAATTTCTTGTACCAAATTACAGCTGCCTCTAGAACCCCTGACTAGAGGGCTACCGCCCCCAGATCCCCCTTCTCTCTGTCCTCTGTCCTCAACTGAATTTGTTGAACACCCCCCTCCCCCACCGAACAAAATTCCTGGGTACGCCACTGTAATCAGTTGATGTATTTTGGGCAAATGACGCCATCATTTTATTTATGTTGCATTTAACAGAGCTGTACATAGGTGTGTCAGACTGTATAGCGTAGGATGGTAGGATGATTAATAAATTATCAATTGAAAAGGACCTAATTCCAGATAATGTGTTGACATTTCCTTCCGACGAACTAGGAAACCCATAAAAATATTTAGTTATTGTCGCGGATCTCCGATTGGCATTTGAACCCAGGACATCCAGCGCATGAAGAATATCTAATTACTTGACTATGACGTAACCTAACATTACCGAATAAATGAAGATCATCCGCGGCATATTTGTCCGGTAAATATTAACCACCACAACCCCCCACCCCCCCGGGCCCTACCCATCACAGAAAAAGAAAAAAAAAATCCGGAAATTTTTGCATAAACTACAAATGCTTGCTTATTCGCTCCCCGGCGTTTAGTTCCATTTCGGAAAATTTGAAGCCTCACTGAAAGATTGTATTAAGCCAATATTTATGTTCGTGTTTCAAAATCTTTTGTCCAACATATTTTTTTCAGTCCGATCAATTTTAGTAAGCTACATTTGAGATCCTAAAAGGGACTCATTTGGATCTTGCTGTAAATTTTTCATTAGTTTTTTTCCGGTTTTAAACCAAATATGTCGACGCATTTTAATATGTCATTTTCCCCTTTTCAGAATATATTAATTTCACTGAGATTTCAATAGACGTTCTGTAGGTATGAGGTCACAGCTAAAGAGCACGGCAAGAGAAACCTGGATTATTTCGTCACGGCGTTTTACCGTTGAACGGAATATTTCGCTTTTGAATTATGTCAAAATAATTAACAATAATAGATCCTATACCCGAACGCCTAACGCTCCTGTTGTTGGTTTCAGAATTCAGGACAAGTCTGGTCGCGGAATTAGCGGTTTGTGAATCTTGACGGTTATGTCAGAGGGTGAGAGTAGATGTTGGAAAGGTGCTGATGTGAAGGGAGTGATGTTGAATACCATTGGGGATCACACGAAGGAAACGTCGATAAAGCTCTGTCAGACAAAACCAGCATTCTACACTGAAAGTAAAACACACACACAAAAAAAAAGAGATAGAATGAGAGATGTAGGGAGTAATAAAAAGGAAAGATGGAGTGACTGAAGGCAGCTTGACTCCGCTCGGGTTCCACAGAGACGCAAGACCCTTCGTTTTCCGTCTCTCGGTGTGCGATGGTGTCGCCTTTCATTAGTAGTGGTGTCTGCTGCTGTAATTACAACTGTAATCACACAAACCGCCGCCTGATGCCTCAGCAAGTGGGGTTTCATATTCGTCACATGTGCACAGATATATTATGTGCGTTGTATATGTACCCGTGTGACTCAGATCGGTCGATGTCGCTATGTTGCATAATTAAATTAATTACAGTGAATGATGAGTATTTCTGCGCTGTAATTACACAGAGTGTGTAGATACAATGTAAACAGAACGTACGTGATCAATTTATGCTTCCTGTCTTAAGTAACACGTAAGCTGAGTTCGTGGGTTCGAATCTTGAGGAGATGTTCGATACTGTTGAAAGGCTCTGGTGAATCGGTATTGCATTTAAGGGATCTTACTGCATATCGAGAGTGTGGATATCTAACATGGCGGTCGCTGGTCCCAGTAGCCGCGCGATCTGAGGCGTAGGTATGAGGCCGCTCGCCTGCTGAGATCGTGGGTTCGAATCCCCCCGGAGGCATGGATATCTGTCTGTTGTGAGTGTTGTGTGTTGTCAGGTAGAGATCTCTGCGACGAGCTGATCGCTCGTCCAGAGGAGTCCTACCGACTGTGATGTGTCGTTGTATGTGATCTAGAAACCTCGTGAATGAGGAAGCCCTGACCCGCGTTGGGCCGCAGCGCCATGGGGGATGGGGGGGGGGAACATGGCGATCAAATGGGTATCAACCCTGTTTAGTGTTTTGGATGTACAGATGTACAGTTTTCAAATTTGGGCCCGGTATCCATGTATTATTTGCGAACATTCGCCATTTTCCTCAATCCCTCCAGGAAAATGCCGGAGTGGTAACTCAGAATGCTCCGGATTTTGATTTGGATGTATCGAGTGTTGCCAGTTACCTACAAATTTTCATTTATGGACCACCGCTTCTTTTTAAATCCTTCCCAATCAACTGTTCATTTCACACAGTGTGAATGATCCACGTGGTTATAAAAAGGGCCATTATTAGAAATATTTTTCCCATGGGTAAAGTGATTTACAGCACTTTCAAAGCAAGTAGCGACTTGTTCAGAATGACGACAGTGATGTTAGCTGTGATTTTCTCACGGTAGTGAAAAATTAACTGACCGTATTGTGGATTTTGACATTCAGAGGACCGTGCATCGTGATATATTCTTATAATAAAACCAACGAGTTGCACTAATTTCTCAAATTTATTTTTGGAATAGAACTCTACATGTCAGATTTTCTGTCCATCATCAGGAGTCCAGCACTGTACACACAGCAAAAGGTGTAGATCATACAGGTTATGCTGACTGCTTGCTAGCAAGCAGTCAGCATAACCTCTATGACATACACCTATTGCTGTGTACACAGTACCAGACTAATCATGAGCATGGACCCCTCATGTAACCCATACCACCCAAACTTTCTGACAGATACGAGATCTCGTGCCCACTTTACCCCCCCCTACCCCATATAAACAGCCCATGTATGTGTTGTATAACTGCTTAATAAGTATTTCATGTACAACCTGAAGATGGCCATTATCAAGCGCCGAAACATGTAATTGTACCTTATGTAGAAAATACTTTATATTCTACCAATAAATATAGTTGTGTTAGACCAGTACACACACTGTACATTAGTTACTCTATTTGAAACTGGACATGGAGAATTTGGGTGAACTATGACGAACTATCGGGCCCAGTAGCGACAGGTATATATGTGAACCACTGTGTGTTAAGGGAAGACACCACTTGGAAGACCTTAACACAGATGGGAGGTTAATTTAAAATGGTAGCTAAAGGAAATCGGTTTGGAGGGCGTGGATTGGATTGATCTGGCTCAACACGAGGAAAGCTCTTGTGAACAAGGTAACGAACCTTATTTCGTCATATATTCACCGAACTCGTGTGAGCAGCCTGTACCACGAAGTCATTCCGCTACATTTTGAATCCTCTGCGTCTCCTCAACGTTAATATCCTCTATCCGACTCACGTCCATTCAATTAACAATGAACTCAGTTCCTTCTGAATAATGTGCTGGATAAAGTCTCATGGCGAAGCACACAGTACAACTCCCCCACTGCAAGATAAAATCCTTCACAAATTACTACAATTGCCCACGTATCGAGGAGGCTTTGGAATGCAAATTACTGGATTTCCGTGCATTGTCAATTTAAGTCATTGTAATAAACCGCCTCGCAGGCTAGATTCCCTTGCCAATTCGGTTTGTGAGAGATTGGGTTGCATTCACTGATACAGTCTTCTTTCTTAGCCTTGGTCCATCGCCTAACCTTTTAATGAAGCATACGACGTTTCGGAAGCCGGCTGTGCTTCCATTTTCAGGCAAGGAAAGCACCTAATCTGTTGGACCCCTTAGATGGCGCTATTAAAACACCACCGAGAAGAACAGCTCTACCTATGGGGCCCTCTCGAGTAGGTGTTTTCCCTGCCTGAAGACGGAAGCAAAGCCTCCTACCGAAATATTGGCCTTATTTTAAACAAAACTAGACGATGGACAAAGTCCCCCCAAAAAAGGAGATATTGTGAGTACAGCAGTGACTTTTCAGTAAATTTTATTCCTACGCCCTACTGCGTTGCTCCAAAGAAAAGAAACCAACTAGATGTCACTTATGTGTTATCCTTTATTTCTCCTTTACAAGTTGCTCAACATGTTTCGGGCAACCATGTGCCCATCTTCAGAAGCTGACGACTGTGTAGTGTTATCGCCACGTGTTGGTATTGTGCAGTGGCTGCAGGAAGGCTGTCAGAACCGGTTAACAGGTAGTGTGTCCATTGAGGAGTTCGTAGCTACGAACTCCTGGAATCGAAACAGTGACCTTCCGATTTGTAGCACAGCGCCTTAACCACTGAGCTACCGCGGTCCCCAATATAACGTACGTTGGGAAAATGAAACTAGACCAGTTTCTTCCTCAGTACTCCATCAAAACTTAATCCTGTTACTGAAGATACCAAAATATCCTACTTTTTGGTTCGAAAGTACACATCCCACATCTACAGGGATTAGTCGCCCGGTTCTTACCTCCGAGGTCGCCATTCAGTCCCATCGAAATCCGTGTGGATTTTGTGGTGAAAGACGTGGCGCAGGGGTGGGCTTCCTCTCGGTACACCAGTTCTAACGCTTGTCATTTATAATTCCATCAACGCACCGCATTCATCTGTCATTGCGTAGTGGTGCAGTAGACCCATCTGATACTGCAGTAACATGGGAATCTGACCACATTCATACAAATGAAATAAAAACTTCCTAACAATGCAGCATTTTTGCTGATACAATTTTTTTTTTCGGTGTCTCTACGGATGGGAATTAATCCAAATAAAATTACAACCCAGCTGACATGTAAATGCCGTATTTACATAAAACAGCCCACATCAAGTCCGTACCAATAACGATTAATATCGCAAGGATATCATACCCACGGAAGACTAAACAGCATTCGAGACCTCCAATTTCCGCACAACACTGTGGAGTAAACAATAGTGACAGATCACAGGCATACTAGCCAGCGACCAGAATAATATCACTGTTGGGACTAATAGTGAGGTACATATCAGTCATGAAACCACAACTATGGTACTATGGATTTGTGATGGTATTTAATAGCAAAAAAATAACTACATGTTTCGGCCAATAGCGACCATCTTCAGGTTATTACAATTTTGCTCAAGGAGTTATCATATATATGCCTATATTGCGAGGTGATGCTGAGATCTCATCATCGTTACGCGTTACAATCAGTTTATTTAGTGGGAAGTCTGATGGTCACTAAATAAACTGATTGCAAGGCGTAACGATGATGAGATCTCAGCATCACGAGCAGTCAATAGGCGGACAAACAATGCAAATATGACGAGCTGAACACACCCTACACCACCACCCTGTATATCGAGTTCAAGACCACATTAAACCTGAAAATACACTATACTGTCGTACGCTGTGTTATGGTTTCAGGTAAGTACCAAAATGTCGATGGAATATACTGCCTCCATCTTCAGGATAATGGCTGTTTGTTGAGAGCTTCTTTTTTTCCAGTCTTGAGAAGAGTTTTGTACACATCATCTGTAAGTCCACTGTTGTGGGTGTGCCAGCCGGTGCCAACCCTTCATTTTCTCAAAGTTTTTCAAGCTTGTAGACCTAACATTGTTTCGCTGCTCTACTGTAGCTGCGGAACAACATCCAGTGAGCATGTCCTCATTAACCTTTTGAAGCCTAATGTCAACTACAGTGGTCGTACCGCACCGCTAACCTCTAAAGTTGTATTTTATATATTTATTCAACAAATATAGGTACTGAATATTTTAAAAATGGTATATACGCTCCGTTTTTTTCTTCAAAATGCAGTTTGTTTCATAATTCTAACGTATTTGGTTAGTGTATTATTCACATTTTATATACAGGTGTGCTAAAATTAAAAAAATAATTCCGGCGCCAAAAGGTTAAACAGCTGCTCTAAATTCAGGTAACGGCTTTTTTAATAACCCGAACCCCGGATTCTCCACCCCGTTTCCTAGAGCCCACATCGGCTACGCTATGCCGCCTCCCCCACCGGCGTAAGTTACGAAAACTCATAGCTTCACGTTTCTGTTTACCATGGTGCAACAGCCCACAGTGGGCCAAGGCATCCTCATTGTCGAGGATTCACGATCACACTCAGACACGCCACACTCGGTAAGAATCCTCTGGACGAGTGACCAGCCCGACGCAAAGACCTCTACCTGCCAACACACAACACTCACAACAGACTTCCACGCTCCCGGCGGGATTCGAACCCACAATCCCAGCAAGCGAGAGGTCTCAGATCCACGTCTTAGACCGCGCAGCCACTGGAATCGGCCATAGATACAACTGCACCTCCCTAACCTCCCTAAACCTCGTTCCTTACTTGAGGCTCAATTAATTATGCATCGGGTACCCTCATTTTTCGAGAAAACGCCTGGGATCTTTAAGCCTATAAGTCGCTATAAAACTTCATACTTTTACAAGTGTATATAAACAGCAGTCAAATGTGCCGTAATAATTCAAACGACACACGAGCCATCAGCCAAGGCATAGGTGCTCTATTGAAGACTGTAACTGGGTACTTCGTAGTCAGGTCAGGAGTTTAAGTATAACTGAATGCCTTGTGCTTATGTGCCCTACAGAAGCTCGTCATTAAGTCACAAGTACGTCCTTCCTTCTCTGACTGATTATTACTGGGCCAATTACGTTTCGCCATTGAGGTCAACGTTCGCCACTGCCATCAGCAGACAGCGGTACGGCGTCATTCCCTCAGCCACTGCGATCACTGTCAGAGCTTCAGAGATTACCTACACATCTGTTTAAATATTATCGCCCGAGAGGCGTATTCACGTTGTACCCCCCATTATTTGGCGCAGAAAATGACAGGACCTATACCTGCCAAAGTCGCTTTGTTCTTCCAAGAACCAATAAACAGCTCAAAGGCTCTCGTTTCCGGTAAAATCAGAAGCAACTCCGTGTTTAAATTGAAAAGCTGCATGCTTGTGTGACGCTACTGCGCCCCCCCCCTCACGCCCCTGACCAATATTATTATAAAGTGGGCTCAATGGATTCAACGGATACTACACAAGGATCACCGGTCACAAATCGTTTAGCTGTCGGAATAAAGACACGCTGACAAAATCGTGTCGCTGGGAGACACAGAGCATCTCCTGTCACTCCATCCACCCACCCACCCACCATACTACACAAAATCCCTCCATCCATCCAGCAATTAACCAGTGTCATTACTCTCAACCCACTGCGTCCCGACATACATATTTCACAGCCTCACTGTAGAATTGTGATGGTGTGAATGTATTTGGGTAAATGTATTCGTACGTGCCTATATTTGCTATGTATGTATATATATATGTGTGTATGTGTGTATAAATAATGTGTATGTACACATTAATATGTAGGTCTGCATACACAGGGTTCCGATTTCGGTGTGCCTTTCATTTATATAATTTTCCATGTAATTCGTAGAAATATTTAATTGGTAACTTTATGCAAACAACTAATAAATTTCAAAATGATAGAAGTACAAAACTGTAGCTTTTAACTTTGATATTCTGTATAAAAACAAATCAAAACATATAAACTAAGCATTGAGAACATAAATTAATAGGTCTGGGGGTTCCTAATGCACGTGCAGGAAAAATATTGTACCTTCCTATTATTATTATTATTATTATTATACGATATGTATGTCTCCTGTCACAGGCCTTTTCTTCCCGGTACTTCTCTTGAACCAGCGGTGATCCCCACCGCTCACGCTTCAAGCTTCACACTGCAGTACTTTCCGTATTATGTGTGAT
>Ga0136643_10016811_pt1 | contig 11007 bp, 7 predicted proteins | sample TergutLab28metaG_FD_96883 | JGI IMG/M metagenome (GOLD analysis project Ga0136643, IMG submission 96883) | Labiotermes labralis P1 segment gut microbial communities from Petit-Saut dam, French Guiana - Lab288 P1 (version 3) (version 3) | ecosystem: Host-associated > Arthropoda: Insects >... | reverse complement strand
GCTGACCACGTGACACCCCTCTATCCGCAAAAGTTGGCACTAACTTCGCCGACCGGCGGCGGCCGCTCTGTCGGTATAGTTCGCGTGCGGACTAAGGCCACGGAGTTTAGTTTAGTTTTTATAGCAATGAAAGGACGTACATGTTATTAGTATAAAAGTAAAATAAATTCTTCGATTCCATTAGTTATTGCTAGAGAAATACAAACGGGATTTTTGTCTGTGGGAAGCAATACAATTTTTCGGAATGTCGTGTGAAGCTTATGTTCCATTTCGAACTTTGTTTCGTATAATTAAGACCGTTAAATTAAGAAACACTTGGTGAAATTATTGAATACTAAATGCTTGACTTATTTCCCTTATAGAAGACCTAAAGAAATGACCCCACAACTCACAATCGCAGCTTATATTTACCTCGATTTTCGATGTGACCCCGAGGTCAAATCACACTACATTTTAATTAAAATTGCCAAGGTACCACAAAACCTAGTGCAATGTGATAAAGGTAAATATTTATGGAACTCTGTGTTCTGCACATTGTAATGAGACTTGTAATGAAATCAGAGGGAATCCACGGATACGAGTGTGGGGACAGTTCGGAACTCCCACGAGGAATGTAGCAGTCCAATTGATGACAGTGGTGAAAGTGGCCAATGGAGCATACTATTTACGAAGGGAAATATTTATGGTAATTCAATGTAATAAAAAGCAGTGTTATAAGTGTCCTATTCTTCAACCACCAAGAACAGTACTGGAACATTTTCACATTTAATGCCAGAGAATTTCTGGACTATGCCTTCGCAGCCTAGCATATTTTCATTAATGTGCCTTCAAAATTTAATAGTGGCTATAAACACGCATTTCTTTGTACAGGGGTGCTGATAAGTCCTTAGCCCGACCAGGAAGGAAACAAGCTATTGATGAAAGCTCGCGTCTCGATGTTGTTGAAATCGCGCGCGTCCCTAATATGCTTCCGAGCTTGTTTCCTTCCTGGTCGGGCTAAGGACTTATCAGCACCCCGGTATGTCTCAGGGCATTATTACTGCCAAAGAATGGTCAAAGACGTACCAGTGGCTTTACACGTTACACAATTAAAACTAAACTTTTCTCTCTGCTTTATTGTACACCATGCCATACCGACATGTGGAAAGCAATGTGATCTTTCCACTCACTCTTCATTTCACAAATATAAATTTTTGGTCAATTTTATACCTATGTACCTTATCTCCAATTGATAGGAAGATGGATCAGCCCCAGAGCTGGTGTAAACACGCGGAGAAAAGAAACTTCTCTCGCTGCGACCTCCTACCTCTTACACTTCTTTCCCTGCACTGAGTTTAACACCACGTTATGAAGGTGTGTGGATAACCGAAAGTATAGCTCCACTCATTCTTCGTATCAACACTATACAGAAGTGAGTGTACTGCATTAGAGCAAAATTAATAGTAATTTATAAAGTTTATCCAGCCGAAATAATTATGTATTCTTGTACGAGGAATTCCTACCATTTCTACTGGTATAGATCAAAAGTTTTGTGAAGTTGAACCCTGTCGACTGGTACAAAATTACTGGCGTTTCAGTGAAATGTGTACCGCTGCCAACTTTAGGGTCAAAGATTACCCTCTTATCTTGTTCAGCGAAAGTGTAAAATATTGCATGAAAGTAATATTCAAGTGGTAAGAATTGGGAACGTGCGGCAACATGTGTATTGTATTTACAGTTCGCTGAAGTAAAACTTTGACATAACTTTTAGTTCCAAAGTTAATAAATATTATAACAGTAATTAACACGGAACTGATTAAGAAGACCGGTCTGTGAACCGTTGTGGGCCATTGTGCTACCCGGACAAAAGTGAAAGGGACACATGTGGGATCGGTGTGCTGGTAAGGGATAGAACAATGAAATATGGAAAAGGATGAATAGATAATCTGGACCGAGCTGAGAACGAGACCGTTCAGATAGAAGTGAACGGCGGATCCTTGCAGCTGAGACACGTATATGGTCAGCCATATAATGACTCGTTCATTCGGACGCTTTCCTACTGTAACAGAATACAAAGGTAAAGGTAAAGTTAAAGTGATCCCGTTACAGGCCCGGTGTGGCCCATAGGGGAAGTAGAAGTATAGCTCTACTCTTCCATGACCGCGGCACTAGAAGGGGGTGAGTGGTCAGCAGCACTCCCCAGCCGCACTTTACCCCCGGGAAAGAACCGGTACCCATTTTACAGGGGGCTGCGTGGGCCCCAGGGCCGGTCTGGAGGGCGAAAAATCTCGTCTCCACCGGGATTCGATCCCGGACCGTCCAGTCCGTAGTCAGTCGCTTTACGGACTGAGCTACCCACTGTAACAGAACATATTTACTCAAAACAGATGAGAGAATGCTGATAAATCCGACACAGATCTTTACAGTCTCGAGGTCGAACACTTCTGTAAAGAATATCGGATCATATTTACATATAGATTGTAAAATTGTAACTGAAAAGGATATATTCATATATATTTGCAATATTTTCACCAAAGAAATTGCTACCTCTACAAAGACGTATCTTTTTCCCTTTGAAGTACTAAAATACCAAACAACGACGTGTTAAGATATGCGTATTCAATTTACAGGCATGGCACAAGAGTCTCATCTATTTATGTCAAGTTCCGGAACAATGCAACATGTAACGTTACGTTTTCATGCTCCGTTGTGTAAATCCCCCTCACAGCTTCATGATAAACACGGGCAGCAACAATGCCTTCAGACTACATAAATTCAAATCAGTTTTTTACATCGATACCTGACTCCCCCCCCCCCAACCCCCATTTTGGCGGGTGATATGTGGTTACTAGGTGTTGCCGCAATTTGAACACCAAACATGAACAAATCACTGAGGGCGGGCCATGCCTAACATAAACTGAACATGCTTGTACATAATTTGAATATCCTGTCTGTGGTAACGGTTAACTTCTCATCGCAACATTTAAACCACAGCAACGTTTATTAAACTGGCTGCCAGTGAGTAAACAGAATTTTTTTCAGCGTGGACAAATATTTTATTTTTTACTGAGTGAATACCTACATTTCAATTAAATAAATGGAATTACAGATAACTGAATGTCACTTCAGATTTATCGTCGCGCATAAACGTCCCAAATGTAACGTTCTATCATTCATATGAAGTGACGGGCGTATCTTACTCTATCCTTGCAAGAAATGTTAACTTCAGAGGCTACACAGATTCCAAATGAGTGGGAGGAAAAGTGACGGTAAATGACGAGATACTTTTACCATACAACGACTCTTGACAGAACTGCTGATATTTTACGTCACCTCATAGAGGAAATAGGGGAGCGAGTTGTGACTCAGTGAGAATATCGAAGGGAAGGTTCTTGGCTGATATGAAAAGTACAGTTCTGCCATTCGCCAAAGTGGTTTTTGCTAACGTCTCTTCAGTGTGATGCTCAGACGGTTCGAATAGCATAGGGTACTTCACAGCCAAATTGCTACATATAATTTCAGAAAGGAAAAACTAAAATATATGTTGAGAATCTAGCATTAAACAAATACTGTACACAAATTTTGGTACCCCAGCATTAGGAAGTAGATTGTATAAATTGTTTCAAATATGTGGGATGTTACTGCAAAAAGTTGTGCTTTTGTAGTTCCATCGTCTGGGAGTATATAAATTATATATATATATATACTCATATTTACGACCTGAAAATACATAGGAAGGATGATAGTATTAAAATGGATCTTACAGAAATAGTGATTGGGGTGGGGCGTGGATTGGATTGATGTGACTCTGGATAGTAGCAGGTGGTTGGATGTTGTGAGAATGGCAATAAATTTTCGGGTTGCACAAAATGCACGGAATTTCTTGAATATCTGAGAAATTATTATTCTTTCACGAAAGACTCTGCGGCATGAAGTTGGTCTAGGAAGACAGTTCTATAATCGGCTGCAGAACTGCATTACAGCCTGCGAATCAGCACACTAAAGCAGGAATTCCTGCAAATGAACATACATGCACAGTGATAAGTGAACGTACTTCGACGTGCTTCAGAATTCAAATTTGTCAACAAACCTAGCATGAACGGAAAGAGAAAGAACTCAGAGAGGTTAATTTCACTTCGTTCGCCGCCTCCAGCTGCCAAAGGAAAGCCGGCGAACACCACAGCCAATTATGGTCAATATGTTGTGTTGCTCTGGTAAACTAATCAGTTGCTTGTGCGAATATGTAAGGTGGGCTGCTTCATTCTGAGAAATCAGAGAAAACAAGCACATAATATTTCTGGTTGCAGATGTTTTTCCGTATATGATATCATATATTTGTTGACTGCAGTTGAGTAGCCACTCGGTGGCAGTAGTACAGTACACATTTACACACAAAAAATACACAGGACGACACAAAACAAACAATACATAAGACAACACAAAAATTTGAAAGAGTGAGGGCCGTGCCCCATCTTTGCGGGTTTTACCCTGGCATTTGCCTTACAACTGAGGCAAAAGCGCGGAAAAACCTCAGTCAGCCGAAGAGTGCCAGCCGGCACGATGAAGATACATAAATATACAAAAAGAATACATGGACATAACAATAAAAATAGGTAAATTACAAATAAAAGAATTATTACTGAATGTAAGATTGATACAATACAATGACGAATTTACGAAAAGTTTCAAATTTATCGTAAACTTAATGAATGGTTGTGTTTATTTTACTGAATTCTCCGTTAGAAAGGAACCTAGGCTAAAATAAGTGACTTTATAAAGGCGTAGACTGGTACGTCACTTCGTAACTTGAAAGAGGGGCAAATTTTATCACTTTACCTCTATACCCTGATGAATTCGAGTCAGTTCAGTGTGGAACAAGCCCCTCTTGACACATAGAATCCGCCTCAAAACTGTAGAGGTTTATAACGTTTTAAACAAATCCGCAATAAAACAATATTTTTTATTTTAAATGATAATGCGGTTTGTCGTATTAATTTTTCATGCAGCACTTATATTTGGAAAGAGCATTAAAATTCGATTTATGGAGAGAGATTTGACCAATCGTTCACCGTTTTTAGGCGCATTCATAAAATTGCGAAAAACGACTATTAGCTTCGTCATGTCTGTCTACCCGTCAGGCCGTCCCTCCGCATGGAACCACCCAGCTGCCACTGATCGGATTTTCGTAAAATTTGTATTTCTGTATTTTTTGAAAACATGTCGAAGAAATTCAAGATTTAACTGAAGAATAAGAACCAAATAGACGCCACTTATTATTTTATCGTACTTCTTATGGGCACAATATATTTCTGGTACTACTATGTCCATCATCAGGAGCTCACGACTATAATGTTGATTACCACATTGGTCGTCTTTTTTGGGATGCTATAGGTTGGAAGTTAGGTGCGGGTAAGCTGGAGTAGTGTCCGGGCTGCAGGCTATAGCCTGCAGCCCTGAATAGTCTGTTTATGTAACAAAAATTTGTATTTTATGATAAATTTTATGTGTTTGGTGGCGACGTCTACAAGTGCTTCTTCTGTCGTTCAACGACCTAACCAGGGATGTCGAGCCTATGGGAGCACTAGTCTACCAGTGTAGTCCGCACACTGGCATAGCAAAATGTCTAAAAAATTCCTACCAAAATCTCACAAAAGCTTAACATCGAAGACTTAGAGACGGAGAAGGTGAGAATGTGTATCATCATTATCATCATCATCATCATCATCATCGTCATCTTCATCATAATCATAATCATCCGTCACGAGTTAGGCCTGATAGACCTGTTGCGGCCTCGTCTAATAGTCTCTTGAAAGGTCTTCCAAATCGTCTATGTCCATCTGGTCTACAATTCAGCATTATTTTTGGCATCCTGTTGTAGTTAATTCTTGTTACATGTCGTAAAGAATTCGATTTGTATCTATTTAGTTTCTCATCAACCGGTTTTACTTTCAGCTCTTGCAAAATTTCTTCATTCCTTCTGTCGTCAAATGGGGTGTAGCCTGCTGTTCTGAAAAATTTCATCTCGGTTAATATCAATCATTTTTAACCCTTTATCTTAGCGTCCAAATTTCGCTTCCATGTAAAACACTGGGGACAGCCAGTGCATTACACTAACTTACTTTTCTTTTTGAAAATTAGGACTAAATTATGTATACGACTCTGCAGTACTCCAGACACCATCTGACACCGTGTAGTTTGTGGGTGTCTAAATGATGCACCCAGCGACCCTTAAGGACGGGAATCAAGGAGGAGAAAAAAAGAGAGCCAACTAATTAATAAATGCGAGCATTTCAGACACTTCACTGAGCTGTCGGCGATGCTTAACTTTAGGCACGCAGACCTGGTGCAAGTTGATACTATCGGGGTTCGTAGTAAGCACTAATAATCATATCAGAATATCGCTGCGCACCATTTCATGTCAACTTTTATCTGATCATTTTTCTTTCGTCACTTCACTGAATTTCCATTCTACACATGTGCCCACCAAGGCTGCAATAGTCACTCTATAAAACACAGAGCTTTTTCTTTTTACGTTTTCAACAGCATCCGGATTCTATGCCATCTTCTGAGAAGTATATAGTGAATAGGGTAATTGTTGACATGATTCGAGGCGCGAAGATGATTGTAGAAAAACCAGGAAACGTTTCTAGAATTTTGAGGATGTACATTTGGACATCCGCTGCTAATTCTTTTTGGCCGGAATTCCTTGAGGTTACCTTGTAAAAACAGAAAGAACGTTGCACATTTCTTTGTTTCTACGCATACTTGTAAATTTATTTAGTCTGCGTCACTAACTGAGTTTGTGCAAATTCCTTGACATTACATTGATCGCAGTACACTTGGGACGCTTGTCATTTATCGTTCACAACAAAATCAAAATAGGGTTATAACTCCTTGCCTTTGATCTTCTTGGCTAATACGCAGCATATGTTGATAGCTGTTTACCGATATTGCGGAACAGCCTGTTGTTTCCATGTTCAAGTGACGTTGTCGGTTGCTTGACCCTCGCAGATATTTTTTTTTTTAAATACACTTCTCTTTCGAACAGAAGAGTTGGTATTTTTCTTCGGAATCAGTATGGTTTAGCTTATTTAAAATTGCGAAGCCCGCTGGCTACAAATTCTTTGAAGACAGTATATTCGTTTGTGGCTAGATTCGTAGCTAAAGGATGTCGTCCTTCTTCCATTGTACCTAATGCTTCCAATTATCGAGCATCTAGAAAATGACAGTACATACAATTTTTCCTTTGGTTTTTGGATTACTCCTTTCCAGCCACTCTATTGAGTCTCCTCACTCCCAGATGTTGAAAAGGCTTACTTAGCAAACAACAGTTCAATATATTTTAGACAACTATCTTTAAAAAAACCCAAAAAAACGAAACATACGGAAAACTGCAAAGAGAAGGAAAAAAACAAAACAAAGTCAAAGACACAGCCACAGAAGAAGTACTGATGTGAGCATGCGCCAGTCTGTCAGCTTCCTTTGCCAATCAGCCAAACAACCGATGCACTCGTACACACCTCAGTCCAAAACATAAAATTTAAGCAGAAAGTCGGTATATATCGATAGATATTTTGGCGATATATCAACCGATATATCATAACAACATAGAAAATAAATTATACATTAGTGACAGTATAAATATACACCTCCTATGTGATCTCAGATATATGTATAATTTTCGTATATCCACGATATGTTGAGGATAATTCCCTACACCCCTTCATTTATCATATACTTTAAAGTTGGCCGAAATGGCTGTTGCATAACCATACATTAAGTACTAACGCCTGGACAGACATAAGATGTTTGGGGCCCAATGTACAAACACATTGGGTAACCCTACCCACGCGCAGTATTGAAATGACAAAGCTAATATAGTAATGTAAGAAGTTACATAGAACATGTGTTTGATACAAAATCTAAAATACAAAGAGCATTTTTCTCTGTTCCTTGGTCAGTAGGAACCGCCGCAATCACACAGAGTGCAATAGGCTTAAAGTGACATCGACAATCGCAAAACTTATTCGGGGTGGAGACAGATGAACGTATGGCAAGTGTGGAAGGGAGCCGAAGAAAAGCAAAGCAAACACCTGCTTCAGTAACATTTGTCTTTAATAGACCTCATGTAATTAAACAGGAGTGAAACCGATTCTTTGTAGTAAGAAGTCCGTTTTAAAACACCTAAGCAAGGCCGCAATACAAAGTAATCACCTGAAAAATTAACGTTGAAATGTTTAACACAAAACGTGGATTTTTGTATTCCCTCAATGTGATGTGTAGCGACAAATACAAGAATGGAAACAATAAAAATTTTGTAACAAATATCACTCACCTTACTCTTATATGGAAGTGAAAATATGACGAAGAAGAGAAAATTACAATAAAACTAAAACATCTGAAAATAAATGATTAACAAATTTCAATGGACATTACGCAGAATTTAAAATTAAGGTAGGCCTAAACGAAATGGACTTCACATTTTAAACAGAATTTTAGAGCAGATGACTTCAAAAAAGACGATTATATTGAAATAAAGATCGTAAACAACAACACTTTTCTTATCAGTACTAACTAAACCTGTACAAGATCTAAGCCTGTAGGAACGCATTCAGAAATTGGCAGTGACCTTGGAGGAGAATTGAGCCTAGATGGAGGACAGACGCAGAGCAGAACAAGAAGATATGTTTTAATTTTTCCGTGTTACACGAAAAGAATGGCTTGCAACAATTCCAGATGGAAAGCTGCCAACTAATCAAAAGACTGAAGGATAAGAAGACGCATGGTGTTTACCGGCACGATGTGCGTAGACTCATTCTATCTTCTGTTTATAGGCTATACTTCAGAGTAACTACCACTCCCTAAAAAATCTGGTATTTTGTATTTTCATTCAACAACATAAACAGTTCACTTACGTCAGACCTTTGCGGCTGGGGCTCCACAAAAATCTCCTTTCTCTCTTCTTGAATATTTTCTTGTCTGAATGCTGAACCTATTTCAGTAGCTTTCCTCTTGTAATGTTGGGTGTACGGGTGGGTATCACTGATTTCCTCTGATTACATAAAGTAAAATAGCGTGATTCTAGTTCATGTATTATTATTCTACTAAACATAAGCCCTACTATACTAATTATTTATGGCCTTCGAGTCCACCTCTCTTATTCAAAGCTCAATTTGAAAAGAGGAGATGAAACCATATACAAATAGCTATTCTAAACCAGTTACACGTAGGGTTTCGCAAAGTTAGGCTACTAATGTAATAGCGTAGACCAATGAGCTTCAGCACACATGTCCCTAAATCTGATGCACAAAAAGAACGTTGAAAAATTCTGTCTCCTTGAACCAATTTGAAACAGTACGTACATAACATGAAATTTTGAAGATAAATCATGAAGCATATTCCCATATTGCTCAGCTATTCGGCCCCAGAGAATTTTTTTTAATATTACCATTTTTATGTTGTTATTATTTAAGTAGAACTCTGTCTCAATTACATTTTCCGATACAAATATAGAACACACACTTCTAATGCCTGTAATAATTAACTTATAAACGACATTTCTTCCTCTATGTATAGTTATGTTTATGACCTATCTACATCCAAATTTTACATGCCTAGTAGGTTAAAATTATTTCCTAACATATTATTTGTGTATAGAACACTGCAGATATTTCCTAGAACAAGACAATATGACACAAATTCCATCAATCTCTGTCTAAGAACACATATACACAAACATTACCATAGGCGTAATGATGATCAGAAAATGAAATGTATAAAAGTCCGGAATTTATTTCATTGATAATATAATATTAAATAAGAAATGTGTATCATGTCTTATGCAGATCAGTACGTAATAAATGTCTTTCACTATACTTCCTCCTACAACGTGCAGACAGGTTGTGGGTGTACTGTGCACTATGAATACACCTCAGACTTCAAAGATTCTGAGAAGAGGAAATGATTGTATTAAAATCGGACCTTTAAGAACACGAAGAAACTCTGCGTTGTATTTAAATGTGAAACATTACAATGAAAAATAATGTCCTAATTATCTCCTCGTTTATTTCAATTCTATTTTTATGCAGCCAATTATTTCGTGGCATGTTCAAGTTATTTTCCATAACGACACACGCCCTTCAGATAGGTTAGTTCATATGTCTACAGTTTTGATTCGCCATTAAATACAGGCAATTATCTTTTTTTGCATTGTAAATATCTTCCGTCTGTTTATAATTTTCCTTTAACCACAGGGGGTATTTCTAGCTCAACGAGAAGAGGAGGCCCAATTTTCGTCTCCACAGCGCGAAGCATTTTAAAGCAGGGGTAGAAAAGGTGTTTGTACAAGGATGGCTACATAACAGTTCCTACTTGAATCACGCTCATTCCTGCTTCACATTACATTACCTTTAGATTGGTTTTCTTATTCTTGTAATTATCATGATCATCAATGAATTGTTCTCTTTATTACTTATGTACTAAAGATTCTGCTTATGTCATACTTAAATAAAGCGCGACATTTCTCAACGTCGCTTTGTTTATATTTGTTGATTTAGAAACGCTACTTCGTACATTATTTGTAGGATAGGAGCATATTTAGTGTAACTGGGCAAAAAAAATCTCACATCCTTAGGTGCAGTAATTCATTAGTAGCTGCTGTCAATACTAAGGCAACATTAATAGCTATGATCTTTATCGTTGCACCGTGCATTCTGTAGTCTATTTAATTAATACACCAACAAATGCACATATATTCGTTTAATGATCTAAAATTCATATCAAAACACTTAAAATGCTCCTACAAGCTTCGATCATATGATCATCCTAAAGGAGAATACATTGTTCCTTGCTAAAGTTATAGTTTAAAAACACTCAGTGATTTACTTCGTTATGTTGAGTTGGTGCTATTGCAGCATGCTGCCACCGCACCTACTCAAGAGAACGAAGTAAATCACTGAGTGTTTTTGAACTATAACTTTAGCAAGGAACAATGTATTCTACTTTAGGATGATCATATGATCGATACTT
>Ga0136643_10016808_pt1 | contig 11009 bp, 5 predicted proteins | sample TergutLab28metaG_FD_96883 | JGI IMG/M metagenome (GOLD analysis project Ga0136643, IMG submission 96883) | Labiotermes labralis P1 segment gut microbial communities from Petit-Saut dam, French Guiana - Lab288 P1 (version 3) (version 3) | ecosystem: Host-associated > Arthropoda: Insects >... | reverse complement strand
TATGAGACAACGGAGGCAATTCAGAAAGCAGTGCGTCAGTGTCTTCGGATGGCTGGAACGGAATTTTACAGAAGGGGAATTTTCAAACTCCCAGAACGCTGGGAGAAATGTGTACAAAGAAGTTGTGATTATGTGGAAAAATAAAGAAAGGTCTGTAGATTAAGGTGGTGTATTTGGTTTGTCAATAATAAAGCATGTTACTTTACAAAAAATTGTTGCTCATGGCTTTCGGTATGACCCTCGTATATTGTATTTCCTTATATATACCAAGTACCAGCTATGGCCTATGACATGGCTGGTGAACCTATGATATGTGGAAAGGATTCCCTTGGCATGTGACATTCACCGTTGTCCCATTTTTTTTTCCCCAACCAGCATCTCTATATTGGGAAGAATACACATATATGACTGTGTGGAGATTGTATATAAATTACCATACCATATAATACTGCGAGTGAAACATTTACACAAATACGGAGTGGTGCAAAGGGTTGACTAGATATTTATCACTGTGGGTGGCAGTGACTGGGTAAATACGTAATATTGGACAAAAAGTTTTACAATTTTCTTGTCAAACAGGAAGTAGCGGCAGCCCCAGTTACTTCCAAATTTTTTTTCTTATCGTATTCCTCAAGGAGGCCTGTATTAGAAATATAATTCTACTATGTACTAATTATACAATGTAATTATAGTTTGTATTTATAATGATGCAATAATTAATAATAATTATGGAAGGCTCTGAGACCTTACTTTACTCTTCAAAACCGCCATGGCCACGTGAAAGTACTTCTTTTAAATTTATAGACAATTTGGGAATGCGCCCTTGAAATGGTTCGCCAGCCTTGGTCTATGGTATACCTATCATCGTGGCTGCAGACTTGAAATGCAACTATACATAATCAGAAAGGTTATGCTTGTCATCAGGAATAATGGAGGCTGGAAGTTTCACAATAAAATATCAGTATTACCACATTACCCACACCCATGTCCCAGAAGAAAAAGTCTGAACCTCAAACCTGAAAAACTGAGTCAGCCACTTTGTATGTGGGTATCTATATACAACACAAAAACACTGCCAGTTTCTAAAAATTACCTCACATTTCAAAATTCAAAACACATGTAAACAGTTTCCAGGTGCATATATGTACTGCAATAAACTTTAAATATAATTATTACTTAAGATACTGGTATTTTTTTTTTGAGGTGCATACTTTGTTTGATATATCCAAAAATGTATTTTGTCCTGTTGGTAATGTCAACCTTAAAAAAATCAGAGTAAATTAAATTCATTCACTGTAATAGGTATATTAAAAGAATGCCATATATCAAGTTTATCAAAACCATTCCACAGGATCAGAGTTTCATTTAGGCTAAGAGTCATCCTAAAATTGAACTAAGTTAATAGAACGTGTACATGGTAATATGCATACAATAAACATATCTTATACTAAGTTTTAAAAAAATCTGTTGAAAGACTCAATATATAGACGTAAAAGTTTGTTTAGATCCTTAAAATGCATGACTAAAACAGTGGGCTACTCTAAACAGTTTTAACAGGACCATTTGAGTAGTTACAATGCTGTTACTGGCAAGATGAACGAAACAAAATTAACACATGGTTTCTTAATTTTCTTTCTTCCAAAATGTATCCAACATTAGAGACCATATATAATGTATATACTTACGGGTCAAATACAAGACGTGATATATATTCCTTTGGCATACGAGGCAGCTGGTGGGAGAACACATTTTGAAGACCAATGAGCCAAAGCATCGTTTGCTTGGAAACAGCCGATGTTAGTGAGTTCCCAACAACATGAAATGAGATGATTCCTCGCAACTCTTCTTGTTTGGCAGTTTCATCTCGAGGTGCATTTTCTGGGAAAACTGCCTGCAATAAATTTACTTGTCTCAGGAAAACAAACAACACACTCCCACTCTATTTCTTAAAGATCCATTTTAATATCATCAAAATATAATTCTGGTAATCACGAAAAATACAGCAAGAAGACATGCGGTGACCAATTTTTACCTCAGAACTTTCTTTATATTTCTCAAAAAAAAAAAAGTGGGCAATGTCAGATAGAATACAGAGCTTTACTTGGAGAAATCTAAGAGCAGGTGTTTTCCCTTACTTTCGTGCATGAGGATAGCAAACACTCCTGTCCCTTATATGTTGTATTGTAACTTTACTTCATTTTATTTTATTTTTATTTTAAACAATATATGATGAACAAAATCAAATGAGTGAATGATGATTCCAAATGTTGCAAAAGGAGGGCCTAACTACAACTTCAAGAAGATGTATAACTTGCACAAACATGCGCTGCAGAAGACAACACTGGAAAAAACAGCAGTTCTAAGTTTGTGACCTTTTGGATAAAGGGTAGAAATATCAGATTAATCTATGAATAGGGGGTAAATGACACATTCAGAAAATTTTAGATCCTGCCATTTCATGGTAGTAGATCAAAGTTTGGTTACATTATCTGGTGGATTCATATTGCTGCTGGCATGTGAAGGTACTAAACCATTGGCAAATGTAAGGTAGACACTTTTCTTGTCATAATCAATAGTCATTCTAACTTTACTAAGAGGATAATGATATTGGGTTGGAATGAAAGAAAACAGGTTCACATTGGACATTTGGAGGACTGCAGAGGTGGAAATGCTGGCCAGCGAGAGACAATGTAAATGAAAGCGAGAAGCAACAAACAAGGGTCTACAGTAATATGTTCATTATTCACAATAGGTATGATTCGGATGAACAGCTTCTAACTACGGACAGCATATACACAAAGTGTGTCCATTTGGGCAACAAACAAGTGCAAAGTCTGCAACAGAAGAAATGGTAGGAATGAAATCAGATGTCAAAAGGTTAAGAATAGTCAATCTGAAATTTCACTTGGGAAAAAGTCAAGATGAGACAGAAGGGGCGAGGGAAGACAGAGAGAGAGGTGGAATTTTGGAGAAAGTGGATTAAATTGAAATTATTTGTTAGACCAACTTGATGCAACAATTATGATTTATTGATAAATCAATGACTCAACATGTTTTGGGCACCATTGTGCCCATCTTCAGGAGTACAAGGCTGTCCACTACTGCATATGGTTTTCAGCACTTAAAGTGCTGGCAGGAGTCTTGGGACACTGGGAGGCAGGTCGTGTGCACTGTGTAGAGGCTGTTTTTTGATGATTTGGATGAAAATGAGTTTATTTCACACACCTCTGGACCAACCATATTTGGAGGGGCATCAATTGTAGCTATTATTTCAGCAACAGTTGCCTCTGGCAAGTCTTCCATTGGCTCTGGAACCAGGCGACGTTTCTTGGCATCAGATGGCCTGCAACTTCCTGTCCCTTCAGGTGTTACAGACAGTGTTCTTCTTTCACCAAAACTTCAAAAACAACAAATGTAAAATTCTCAAAGTCTGAATGTGAACCATAATTATAAATTGAATTGTAAAGTTCAACTCAGGAAAGCTCCTGCAGACATGACACTTTTTAGATTTACTTATGACTGCAGATGTACAAAAATGTTCCAACACATCATTTACTGAAAATACAGTGATCACAAGGAGAAATGTCTTTCATTTTTTAGTTATTGTTCTGAAGTAACACAGCTTAACTACTCATAACTGTTTCTGGTGTGGGTGGCAATGTTACCATACAAAAAATCAATGTGTATGTACCACAGGTGATAAATACAAGTCCTGAAGTGTTTCACTTTATCACGATTAGAAGAAGAAACCCCTCTTTTATGAGATTCTAAAATATATAACAAGTTCTCAGCTTACATTTGGGTACTTAAGAAATTATCAAGAACTTGTAACAAATGCACTTTTGGGCTCTGTCAATAAGTTTGGTTCTCACATCCTGCTCTCATTTAGTTACTTACCTTGCAGTCCCACCCTCCCTGAGTTGCTTCTTTCCAAATCCTGGACTCAAGTTAACAGTGGTAAAATTGTCCTTATCACTGGGTGGCACAGTTAGCTTTTCAAATTCCCCACCACGTCTTAATGCAGATGCTGCTGTTACTGCTGTAGCAGGAACCTTAGTTTCTAGAGATGCCTGTAGGTGGCTGGGTGGAACCTGCTTGAATTCTGGATCCCAGATTGGTGAGCTCAATGCATAAATTTCTTCTTCCAACAGTGACAAGAACCTGCAATACATAACACAACACACATTTAAAATAACACATTTTAGCAAAAATATGCCAAATTAGGCTATAAACTGAACAAAAATTTAGAACTATCTCATCAAAGTTGGCTGCTGTGTGTGTTGTTCTGATTTTAGTCAACAATGCTTTCTCAAGTACACAAAATAATGGAAGTATGACTGCAAATTAATTGGCAAAGATACGGAGGGAAGTGGTCATGGGTTATTTAATGAGCTATCATCCCACCATATGCCTGGAAGGACTAAGTACAATACCGCAAAACCTCAGAATAGTCTATAATTTTAAGGCAAGGCATCCCTGTTGTGTTTTTCTGTATTAATTAAATAATGTAATAAAATACAGTCTACTCCACCTTTTTATTTTTTCTGTAATATTCATGGTCAAAGCCAGATAGACGAGTTATAGCTGTCGCAGCTTCAAGTGCAAGGTTAACTACACAGTTTTTCTTTTTTGTGTGTAGGTTACACATGTGACTTTTTTTCTAAAAAGGCAATTTCTTTATTGGAGAAGGTTATATTGGTGTTATATTTTATTACATTATTTAATTAACTCAGTATAGTCAACTTCTGGGCACAAAATCAGAAGCAGGCTTCTGACATGGGGAGGGGCAGGAGGAGCAGCAGCAGCGGCAACTCGAAAAACAACACCATGAAGACTTTATACAATTAATTAAACATGTTCAAGACACCATGAGGAAATACACACCATATACATAATGCAAACAGCATTTTTTATTATGTGATGAAATTGAAGCAAAGTGCTGTCACATCTTTGCATATGTTGTTAACATTATGGATCTGCTTGGTATTTCCAAATTTTTCAGAAGAAACAAGAGAGACACTGCATGTTTAATGTAACATGGTACGTGTTTGTGTAACCACTGTTGAAGTCAAAACTCAATAATTCCTAGTAACATCAAGATGATTCATGAAATTACATAAACTAAACAGTCAACCATAAAGGCTTAAAATTGTACTTAGTATCTATGTTAACTCACAATTTCAATTAGCAGGCAATAAAATTATGCAAATTATATGCACCAGTTTTTACAGTAAATTATACTCAAACTAATTTGCAGTCCCATCACACACATATGCACAAATGCTGCACCGAAACAAAAGAGTATTTGTTTGCTATTGGCCTTCTTTATATGTACAACTTGGCTAAATAGGTGGTAATGATAGATTAGTAATTGTGTAGTTCTCCATGTTTCCCAAGTGTTGCTATTAAACATTTTATGAGATCAGATGGAATTAATCAGTTGTGAAGCAGCAAGTATTAAATATTATGAGCTTAAGTGTGTCTGTGTTTTTGCCTTGGTCATCCAGAATGCAAACTGCATCTTTCTGCACCACATTATATTGTCACCTGTAGCCTGTGTGGCTCTACCATATTTTTTCACACTTTCATAAATGGCATGATTTTCAGAAAAAAAATCAGTGACCACAAAATGCGTGTATTGATTTTCTCTATAACTTTTATCTGAAACATTTCTTATTCCAAGAAGAATTCAGCATGATATCATAAATGTACATAGGTCTTTATGTATTTAACAATTATTCCTGAAAGAATTTAATAAAACTTGAAGTTTATCAATAGATTTTTGAAAATCCTCAAGTATCAAATTTCATGAAAATCTGTTAAGTGGAAACCAAGTTGTTCCAAGTGGACAGACAGACCAACAGACATGACAAAGCTAATAGATGCTTTCCACAATTTTGTGAATGCACCTAAAAATTCTAGAAATACAAAACACATGCACAAAAATTATGACATCTAAAAAAATTCTGATGTAAACAACTTCACAACATGAGGACATTTATACAATAACTGTTTCTAATGTCAAGCACCCCTTTTGTTGCCTACTTTTAACCTCAGTGCTAGATGGGGGTGGGTGGTCAATGCCATGCCCTGGCCACTTTAATCTGGGAAAGAGACCCAGTGCCCATTGTCTGGGAGGCTGGGCGGGCCCAAAGGGCCGGTGTGGACAGGTGCAGAAAATCTTGCCCCCACCGGGATTCAATCCCCGGACCGTCCAACCCATAGAAAGTCACTATACCGACTACAGTATCCCAGCCTGTATATACATTTGATTTGTATAAATAAATTTCACTTTAGCCTGAAGAATACTATTAGAATAAAATAAAAGTAATTTGTCAGTTTTTAGTTTAGACCTCCCTACAAGAACAAACTTTGTCAACCTCCACTTAAATTCTGAGTTAAAACATGCAGACACCAAAACACATATTACATTTCAATTAATTTTTTATTTTATGAAATTCATGTAAAGCATTTTTAAAAATGTACAGACACATCCACGTATTTTCATACACTTCATACATAAGACATTCGTTACAATTTACCTGGGAAAATGTGTAAGAACAAGAACTCTTTTCTCAGGAGGCATCCTGTCACGTTCGTTGTGACACTTATCCATGAGCTGACGATACACAGAGCGGAAGACAGCACGTAACAAGGTGCGTCCAAATACTAACGTTGTTTCAAAATGAGGTAAAGAATCACAAAATGCTGGCACATGACAAAACACCAGCCACCTGCACAATAAAAACAGACATGAAATCTAACATACATATCAACTTAGGTACACCATCAGTGGTATATTAAGCACATGTATACTAACATTGGTATGCAATGCAACTGAATGATATTACAGCAGTAACAACATATAAAGCTAATGAATATGTTACTTCATTAATTCTATCAATATTATATATAACATTTTTTAAAAAATCAAATTTGCCTGTAATTAAAAGTTGTAACCCAATTTTCATGGTAGCTTTGAAGAAATACTGTAAGAATTCATCTTAAACACAAGTTCCAATATTACATTCCATTAAAATATACAAGAAGGACTTCTTTGCAAAACCCATCCTGTAACTGCACAGCAGCAGCAGCAGAATTTTTTCTACATGGATAAAATGGAACTTAGTTAACACGTGTCAGTAATGAACTTAACAGTAGCAGTAATTCATGAAGAGCCATACAACCAGAGCAAGTCATTCATGTGGTCTGACAGCAATGATGCTGATATATACAACTACTTGAATCCACTATTCAAAATTTCCACTGTCTGCATTTGCCTATTAAGACAAGAGAGGAAACTGGCACTCTCACTTACCTACTCTCAAACCTCAATGAGGTGCATATTTGTAGCCTGTTATTGTACATCCATGTGCTCAGAAACGCACATTTCATACATCAGCTTATGCTAACACATCAATGCTTGTTGAGAATATCAATAATCCATCATTTAAAACACGTCCTTCATCCAATGTATTTTAATTTAATGTTTGTACCAACACGCAATAAAATATTCGGCAACTTTTGGTATTACAAACACTCATGCTCATGCACCAAACATGTGTAAGCTGACTAAAGGTCAATGTAAAGATGTTTCACAAATGCAGAGACTACATAGTGTCAGCTGAATGGTCTTAAATAATGATTTGGGAAGATGCAGGCATGGCATAGTTAAAAAAAAAATCTCCCAAAATATACAGCTACCTGGACCAGTTATCACCAGAATATAATTCCAGAGAATTACTGCTATACCATCTTTACCAATCACACATTTCAGAAACACTGTCAGAACAAATATCAGTAGCACAGTGGTTAAAAAGTGGTGGATAAGTGAAATAAATTCAGAATGGAAAATAAACATTAAAGCAATAAAAAATTACAGAAATACCTCTTATGAGGCATACTGTAAAATGTTTCTAACATTTGTGGCCAAAAAAAAGGGGGTGAGGAGGACCTCTGGGAATGGAAACAAAGCAACTTCTAGGCAATGTATATGACATTTTGAGTAGTGTTGATGGAAAAACAAGAATGGATAAATTCAGACGAAACTTCATGAAAAATAGTGGAATTCAAAGTTTCTTACAAGTTTGTTGCAAGTCAGAAGAGACCAAGAGGAAGAAGACTGTATTATGATGACACTGTATCAAATCCTACTGTAAGTCAAAATTACAGATTGTTGAAGCTCATCCTGACTCCAAATATAACAAACATATGAAAAATATATGGTTGCAATTCATCTTCCACTAAACTATACAGGAGACATTACCTTGTGTAATTGATCTTGTAGGCAGTCACATCATCTGGTGTGACATGTCGCCTCGCACTTGGAGTCTCAAAGTTCCAGTGGTTGAGGCAATGCAAGAACATCTTGGCCAAATCATACATTGTTTGCCATTCCTGAAGAACAAGTTTCTTTAAAAAACCTACCCTTATATTGTTAAATATTTTATTTTTCACTTCCAGGACAAATCAATTTCTTACCCGTTGCGCAAGATGTGCAAATTTGTAGAGGACGAAGTTTGTAATAGCTTTTGCTATGCTTGGCCTTTCAAATGGTGGCTGACCAAGAGGCCCTTCAATGGCAGGTCTCGTCATTGTTAGTATACACTTCCGGAGCAACTAGAAGGCAAACCAGTTGAATATGGACAAGATTCTGTAAAGAGCATGATTTGAGGCTTCTGCCACAGTGTAAATGAAGACCCCGCTCTTTTGCGATGTTATGCAGTGTTGACTGGTAGTTAAATCAACACTGCATTACATCCCAGAACAGTGAACATCTCAAGCTGCAGCAATTCTGAACATTAAAATCCAACAACAGTGCAAAGTGTTGTAAACCAGTGACATTCATTTCAGCACTAAGGTCAATGAATCTGGTCTGTTATATTTGCTTCTCACATCATATGCAGAAAAGTAATTCCAGGTAAAATATTTTCAATGCATCAAATAAAATTAGAGTCACTAATCTATTGCAACCAACTCAGTCTATCAGATTCTGAATGCCACCCACAAAATCAGAATGAGTACTGGTAAGCACAATCAACTGTCATGCAAATTACATCACAGAAATATCCCCAGTTATAGACATATGAGATAAGGGATACGATTTTTGGAAAGAAAGAAGAAGACTAATGTGGTTGTGTAATGAGAAGCATAAATATGCTAAGACAATGAATTTAACAAACAAGTTATAACATCTCAAATGATTCTGAAATTCATTAAAAAAAAACCAGAAATTTGTGTAGTCAGACCTCCTGAGCACCTCTCTTTTCAGAACGTTCAGTATCTTGACACGTATCAGATTGGCAAAATGTGAAGAACACGGAATTGTTAGTAACTCAATCACTACTCTTGTTGCGAACAAACAGTAGCAGTGAAAGTCAATACAAGCAAAAGTCTGAAAGGAGGGTGTGATGTCCACCTTCGACTTGCAATCTTCCACTCTCCCTAGACATAGGGTAAGGATTTACTTCTCTGTTATAACCACTTAAACAGTGACAAATATAAAGTTTAAAAATTTCACTTTCTATGTCCTATTTTTTAGACTCACACAGCACCTTAAGAAGTTTGTTACATCTTCCGTATATCCACAAGAACCAAAAAAATAATACCAAAAAATCCTCTACATTATGAATTCCAGCTAACAAATCACATCACATCTTTCCATTACAAATTCAGCAGATACAGTGGCTAGTCATTAATGTGTTAATAAGTTAATAATCACAACACTTTTTTTTAAATTATAAATTCAGCTGCTACAGTGGCTAGTCATCAATATGTTGATAAAATTATACTGATTACTAATCAATATTGCTCTTCAACTAATTAATTTTACATTTTTACCAATTTATGCTTGTTCATAGAGAGAAAATGCATGCTACAGAAATGTCTGAAAATTATAGTTCATATAAACACTTACTGAACTTCTAAGTCTATAGCATGGCCACTTTATGACAAATCATCTGAGCATTACTGCCCATACAAGGACTACAATTTTAGTGTATAATAAGAACCATGGAATTTTTCCAAAATTAATTATGGTTGAAACAAGACCTACAAGATATCACAAATATCAGTACCTTCAGAATGATTTACCATATATTCTCGAATCTCCACACCCTTTTGACAGTTTCAGAGGGCTAAAAAATCAGATGCAGATTAGATTCGCGGTCATGAGCTGGATTTTGGAAAAATGACAGAGCCACTGTACATGCCATAAGAACAATACAATACAATAATTTATTATTTTATTTATTATTTATAATATTATATAATATTTATAATTCATTATTCATCAGACTTGCCGTCATCACTCGTAACTGAATCGTTATGCATCACCCAGTCACTATCATCGGCTGTGGTGAGTTTGTACAGCTGGCAGTTAAATGGCCACTTCACACACGACGTGTTAGTCGGATAACGGTTAAAGCATTGGTAACTTCCAATATTAGTCAATTAGTCTGCCTTGTAGGCAAGGGGCGGTCGAGGGAAAGGTGCGGATTAGAACTGCAAACTAACGTTTTTTTTATTTAAGAAATCAGCAAAAACTAGTGCGGATTAGATTTGGGTGTGGATTAGATTCGAGAATATACGGTAAAACATAAACCATGGATGTCCAACCTTTTTATGACACAGGGCCACACTAGTTACTGTATGCTGGTTCATGAGCCACACAAGGAAAAATATGTGGTATACATAACCGCCTGAAGTTTTGTGTAATTTTTACAGTATGTACCTAATTTACAAATGTGGCTACAGGCCACATAATACAACCTGGTGGGGAAAAATGCGGCCCTCAGGTTGGAGAACTGTGACTTAAGCAACATGACTATCACAGTTAAAATACACAGTCAAACAGGGCTGTTTCTGAATTAAACAGCATCTCTATAATATATATATATATATATATATATACAGGGTGTCCCAGGAGGAAAGGACCTAACTTCGGGAGAGTGTTCCTTAGGTCAAACTATACCGATATAACCCAAAACACCTATATCCAAAGTTCAATG
>Ga0136643_10016805_pt1 | contig 11010 bp, 6 predicted proteins | sample TergutLab28metaG_FD_96883 | JGI IMG/M metagenome (GOLD analysis project Ga0136643, IMG submission 96883) | Labiotermes labralis P1 segment gut microbial communities from Petit-Saut dam, French Guiana - Lab288 P1 (version 3) (version 3) | ecosystem: Host-associated > Arthropoda: Insects >... | reverse complement strand
GTCTAGTGGTCAGAGTTTCTGGCTACAGATACAGAGGTCCCGGGTTCGATCCCCGGCGCTACCAGATTTTCTGAGTAGTAGTGGGTTCTGGAACGGGGTCCACTCAGCATCGTGAGCCTCGTGAGGCCAATTGAAGAGCTACTTGAATGAAAAAAGTAGCGGCTCCAGATCTAGAAAACAGAGATTAACGGCTGTGGGGACCCGTTGCGCTGACCACGTGACACTCCTCTATCCGCAAAAGTTGGCACTAACTTGGCCGACCGGCGGCGGCCGCTCTGTCGGTATAGTTCGCGTGCGGACTAAGGCCACGGAAAAAAAACTGACAACTTTTGTACATGAAATCTCGATCAAAGTCCTGTGACCGCATCCTGATTAGGATATAAGTTTATTTGATTGACTGATACAGTGTTATGACGATTCCTGCAACAATGGTTATTAGGTAGCCTTCATTTAAACTAATTTTGCAGAGGAAAACACAGTTTCCATATAAAATAAGAACCATACCATACTTTAATATAATCGTGTTTTACAATTTTTGAATTGCCCAAAAATCGCGAACGGTTACACGCAAATCGAAATGCTGCTCATGAATAGACACAAAACACATTACATTCGACAAATTACTTTAAAATTCAGTTATGAATTTTCTGTCGTCCTCTACCCTGCCTAACAAAGAACAGGATGCAGTAACATTTAATATGATTATTTGTTCTGTATGGTAAAGCAGTCCCGTTACAGGCCTGGAGTGGCCCAGAAGGTTCCAGTAAGTTAAGGTTCCCATTCTTCATGACAACGGCACAGGATGATGTTAAGGTTGTCAGCCTTATGCGCTCTGTATGGTAGGTAGCCCAAAAATATAAAGATCAAGATATAAAGAACTATAGTTTTGCCTCTTTTGTGTATGGGTGTGAAACTTGATAGCTCACATTGAGGGAGGAACGTAGGCTGAGTGTGTTCGATAATAGGGTGTTGAGGAGAATATTTGGGCCCTAGAGGGACGAGGTAACAGGGGAGTAGAGAAAACTACAAAATGAGGAGCTGTACTCCTCACCAAATATTTTTCGGGTGATCCAATGGAGAAGAATGAGATTGGCTGGGCATATATCACTTATGGGGGAGAGGTGAGGCGTATACAGGGTTTTAGTCGGGAAACCTGAGGGAAAGAGACCACTTGGAAGACCCAGGCTTAGATGGGTGGATAATATTAAGATGGATCTTCAGGAAGTGGGATGTGGGGGGTATGGACTGGATCGACCTGGCTCAGGATAGGGAAAGGTGGCCGGCATTTGTGAATGCGGTAATGAACCTTCGGGTTCCATAAAGTGCAGTGTATTTCTTTACTAGCTGAGAACCGGTTAGCTTCTCAAGAACGACGCTGCTCCATGGAGTAAGTAAGTAATGATATCTTCCCGTAAGTGAATATATTAGATTGATGATATTTGGCTGTAGCAGGGTGCTGGAGAGAATATTTTTACCTAATTTTAAAATTCATTTATGAATATTCTGTCGCCCTGTATTCTGTCCAACAACTAACAAACTGAAATACGTTTATATATAATCATTTGTTCTGTACGATGTGTAGCCTGATCTCTTACCGTTAGGGAATAAATTGATGATATTTGGGAACAGGGTAAAAGGTAAATCAGTCCCATTACAAGCCCGAGGTGCCCAGAGGGTTCCATGAAGTTAAGGTTCCCAGATTACGTGACAATGGCCCAGGATAGTGGTAAGGTTGTCTGCCTTACGCACCGGCCGGCTTTAACCCCAGGAAATACTCCTGGTACTCATTTTTGTTAGAGGCTGAGTCGACCCCAGGGCCATAGTGCGATCGGAAGGATTATGTCAACGAACCAGCGACCTTCCGATTTGTAGCACAGCACCTTAACCACTGTGCTACCGCGGTCTTGGGAACAGGGTACTAGAGAGAATATTTGTACCTAAGAGAAGGGTAGTAGTAGTAGTAGTAGTAGTAGTAGTAGAAGTAGTAGTACGATTGTGAAAACAGTATAATGAGGAGCTCCATGATTTGTACTCATCATTTCATATTGTTAGGTGATTAAATCCGGTAATGAGACGGGTGGTGAATTCGCATGGCGAGTTGAGACATCAACACAGACCGTAGTCGGAAGGCCTGAAGCGCAAAGAAATAGATTTATGACGTAATTGTAAATGGATGGTAACATTAAAATTGGTTTTAAATGAACAGGATGATAGGTCGTGGTTGGAATCAACCGACTCAAGATAGGGTCGAGTGTCTTTTTGTAATGAATAATGAATCTTCAGCTTCCATACTGGGTATCGAATTTGGTGAACAGTTGAGCTACTATAAACTTTTGAAGAAAATCCCCATCCATTGCAGTTATAGGAATGTTTATCTTATAAGTGGTCATAGATAATAATTAGGTCTATCCAGTTGACTCAACGGAGCCAGTTCCATCGTTTTTTTGTATTTTACCCGATGACTTAACCTCTTTTAACAAAAAAAAAAGGAACTATCGAAAGAGTACAACATATATGTCACCTGAATAACACAGCACCGTTGCAAACAGTTAAGTTTAGGTAATAGGCCTTTCCGTCGCACGTAATCTAATGCGCTTGAAGAAAGCGCCATCTCAACATTATTTTAGAAAGGGATGTTTCCTAACGCCGTGTTTGCAACATTGCAGAAATTTTCACTTCGTACTGTGCTGTTTAACATTATAGTTTCCAGGCATTAATGACTATACCGTCCCCATAACTTAAGTTTCTGGTACATAATATAGCGGCTGTTACAAAGCCAACAGCAGAGCACTGTAACGAAGTAGCTCTTAAAGTTGATCGCTTGTAACGTCTAGGGAAACGGCTGTGTCGTGTTGAACGGCGCACATTTCATAAGCAACGACTATTGGCTGTTCGTGAAACTTTGTAATCTGATTAACCAAACTTATGGAATGGGGTCTTTTGAGAAAACTGGCAGCTGCTCGGATGGTTAAGAAATTCACCAATGTTGGTTAAATCCGACGGTTCCCAAGAGCCCACCAATGAGCCAGTTGGTATCACTCATTCGTATACCCTGATAATGGAGGTAGTGTTCTCTAAAACAACGTCAGACTTCCACCGGGCTATGCAGAGGACACATCATAAAACAAAGTTATGCTTACTGCTGATCAGAATCACATTTTCACTTCCGATTACTTTGAGGTTGGTCGTAACATTATCGTCCCATCTAATTCTAGGTCTCACAAGTAGTGTCTACAGTTCAGGTTTCCCGACTAAAATGTTGTACAATTTTCTCATTTTACTAAAGGAAGCTATATTCCCTAAATTTTCCTTCCCGATTCTACAGCCCTAATTATACACGTATTGTGAAAAGAAGGCTACAGACAATGGGGGAAGAAAATATTACGTACGTTTCTTCTTTCACTGTTTTTTTCTCTCTTTCGCAGGAAAATCTGAAGGGAAGAGATTACTGGATAGACGTGTAGCTGGGAGGTAAACGTTTATTGCAATTTAAACAGATTTTGGTTATAAATATGTGAAGATGGGTCAGTTCGCACGTTGTTATGTAGACGACCCGATTCCACAAAATCTGGGGAACTTACTGCTTACTTGAACAACAAGAGACTTCTGCTCCGTTCTGCTGAGACAGTTATGCGCATATATTATGTGTTTTGGCCTTAGAATGTCTATAGGAGTTTCAGTTTGTATACAGATACTGCAGAATGAGCCACGTAATCATACTTCCCATATATACAAGACAGATGTAATTTCTTTCTTTTTTTGGGAGCGTTCGAACTGTTATGAAAAGCGACTATTAGCTTCGTTATGTTTGTTTGTCTATCCGTCTGTCCGGTCGCTTGGAACAACTTCTCTCCCACTGGACGGAAATCTGTTCAGATAATCCAGTTTGATTAAAATATGGCTAGAATAGTGGGTACTTAAATGAAGATCTATGTAAATTTATGATAATATTTCGCCGAATTCTTCTTAGAATAAGAAATGTTTCTGACAAAATTGTAAGAGAAAATAAAACATAAATTTTAGGTTTAATAATTTTTTTCTTCGGAAATTGTGCCTTTATGAGATAATGTGGAAACACGGGCTGCCGGGCAGACCACAGACGGCAAAATAATACGGCGCAGGTAAGATGCGACTGGCATGCGGAAATAAGGCAATAGTAGACATTCACTCGCAATATTTCATACTTATTATTGTCAACAACTGTACGGACAAATTTTTAGCTGGACAACAGTATAGAGGGAACCCTTTGTTGCAATTCAGTGGCAGACACTTTTATATTGTTGACAGCTAAATCTGCACCAACAACTATAACAGGGGAACGCATTGTTACGTTTCAATAACAACAATGGTTGGCGAAAGCGCCACTATGTAACATTGTACATATATTTTCTGTCTTGTCAAATACTGGTCATGGTTCTGTTCACGAATTATTTCCCAATTTGAAATCTCATTTCTTGATGGAAACATACAGTGAATCGTGTTGCATATGGACAACAATTTTACAAATTGATGATATTTGGGAACAGGGTAAATGGTAAATCAGTCCAATTACAAAAGATCATACGGCTTTTTATGATATATTGAAGAGAAAAGAAGCTGCAGACTAGGGAGGAACCCAGAATTTTGATTCATACTCTATGTGATGCTGAACTTTAAGTTTATGCTTGCCTGTCTTCCTGCCCGCCCGCCTGTCTGCCTGCCTGCCAGCCTGCCTGCCTGCCCGCCCGCCTGCCTGCCCGCCCGCCTGCCTGCCTCCTTGTATATTGGTACAAGCTTTTATACCTCGAAGGTTTAGCAGTTGTAAGCCTCGAACCAGAGACTAGCCGGAGATGAATCTAACGACGCTGTACCTACAGTGAGTTTTGTTAATTATGGGAATTTTTACAATGTTTTTGGGAGAAATGTCGATATCATTACATAATACACCTACTTCATGTAATTCTATGGTAACAGTTCACTGCAGTCTAGCCTAGAGAGATTATAAATAATGGAATAAGCTGGGAAGTTGAATGATTGATAGATAAGAATTTGGAAAGCGACATTAGTGGCTTATATCAGTACCACCTTGACATTCATTGACCAAGTGTGCTTTAGAGGCAATATTTATACAAGAACAACTGAGCTATATTATTTATAATGCATGTGTTACTAAGAATGTAATGTGCAATGCTTTTTTTTTTTAAATTGTGGATTCCATATTTGTATCTTAAATATATATGCCAAGGTGTACATCACTTACCATTATGTGGGCGAATTATGTGAAGAAAATGAACGAAACATCAAGCATTCATTTTGCCTGTGGCTAAAACTTTTGTTTAAAAGAGGGTACACAAATTTCCCAAAAGCCTTGGAGCCTCCTCCAAATTCTAGGCAGCAGAAGGGTGACATGAATCATGTTCCATGCTGAGGACCCACAGTTCTGGACTGACTTGTGAGATTCACTGATTTCTGATGCTTTCCGTTCGGTGAATGTGTGCCGATATTAATATTTCTATGAAAGGAAAAAAACTGCTATATTTACTCTGAAAATATTAGGCTACTACGGGATGAGGCGCCCGGTATTAGTGCGCACTCAGTTTAGAGCACGATTTGCTACCTAGTCCATATTTATAAAAGCTTAGGTAACACAACTTGGCGGGTCACGAAATGGTACCCCACTATAAAATGTGGTTATTTCAACAGTATTGTCAGAAATCAATAATTTCATTTTCTATTTTATCAGTCTTCTGTACAGATGCCGCATTACAAAACTTTCCAAGCCTACACTAACATGATAACACAAACAAACGTACTTACACTCGTAGTGGTTTAGGTAATACTAACAATTTAAAGCCCGGTGGTTTCTCTACGTACCATTAAGATTTCACAGTCTGCTCACATAGCGAATTTTTGCGTCTTGTACGGATCTCGGAAAAAAAAAACTTTGATTATACCTCTATAGAGCATTAACTGCTAGGTGTTTGTGAGCGAAAGGCACAGTGTTTACTGCGCTTTACGAGCTGAATATTTAGATATAATACAGGCTAGTTTTCGCCCTTACATGGTTAAACCTGTCATTTATTTCCCATTTTCTTCTTTAATTACTGTAAAATGTCAGTTTTTTTTTTGGATTGTGTCGATTTTCTCACAAAGGTAATATGTGTGTCCTAACAGCCACACATATTACGTTTCGTGTAACCTGCAGTGACAAATGACCCTAATTCTGACGGCTCCTGACGGTGTGGCAGTGTCAGACAGCATGCTACAGAGTTGCAGATTTAACCATGAATTGCAATGATCTGTCCAGAAGCTCTGGGAGATTAGCGGAGATTCAGGATGCAACTTGTTACAAAGTTACTTTAGGTTAATTACGGAATCTGGAATTAGAAATAAATGAATGTGTTTGAAGTCTCGGCATCCCCACATTCCAATTAAGATAACGATCAAATTATAAGCCACGGTTCAGTCTGCAGGTCCTCGTACCTTGAATAACGTTCAAGTTCCTCATTTGAACCTCCAGCATAGCAAGAGGCCATTTTCTTGTAGGAAATTCCCCTAACTAATGTAAAGTAACGCACATGTTATAGTAAGCATTATGAGATTTCCACCACTTTTCTATCGAATAGAGTTCGAAAAAGATGCTGTGTTTCGTACGCTGGATTTGTTTCCGTCATCAGAGAAAAAGTAGAACCAGTGATTAAGAATAAGTAGTTCTAGGAATTAGTTACGTCCAGTAATTGATATTTAGACTTCTTAGTGGGAATTCAATAGGTTTCACTCGTCTTTACTACCCGAGGACGGAAACTTATCAAGATTCCGAAACGTCTTTGTCTGTTCCTAATACTAGATGATGGAAACTGTACACAGAATATATAGATTTATCATTAACAGAACCATTTAGAAATGGAACATATTCTGAAGATGTGACGACTGTGATGAACCTGAGTGGGTTAGAGCAGCCGTGACTCTTTTTCTAACACTTGTTTCAAAACCAGGTTGAAAAATGAATGTATTTATTGGGAGGGATTTGGAGTTACATTTTGGCGCGTATTTAATTGTAAGTGTTCTGGGTTGTAGCGCCGTGTAAGATTAACATTGAGTACTAACTTTCGGAACAACGTGCTGCCTCCATTTTCAGGATCCACGTGAGTAGAACAGGAATGTACTGGGGTATACAGGACGTAATTTACTGTGCATATATTTACTTTTTTTTTTTTTTTTAAGAAATTGTGTGCGCGTTCAGGGGATGTTACTGTATTCTCACATGTCTATGCTCGTTTCCATTAACCTCATTCTGGCCCATCTACTAGCCACCTTCCGCTGATGCTGTTGCAGCCTGCCTAAAATTTAAAATGAAAAGACCTGCAAATTTTAATAACTTTTTTAAACTATATTTTTTATGCCCTTTCTCATTGTCGACGTCAGTTACAAGTATAAGCCTGGGTATCAGTGTTGGAGCTACACTTCAGGTAGAAGATATGGCCATGGAACTGTAATACTTATATATAGTTGTACCAAAAAAAACACGGTTATTGTACCGAAATTAATTCTTTGGGTGTAATATTAATTATACCAACAGGTAGATTATTGGATTGTCACTAGTGACACCCTCTAGCAGGAAAAAAAGAAACTGAAAGTCAAAATTGTAGTTACTGTGGAAAGCGTCGCTCAAAGATAACCGCATTCTGTTACGAAAAATTTAAAAAAAACTGTTGTTCGGATGTCGGGTGCACAAGTACCGTGTATTTGGTATACATAAAATTAATAACATCTGACGGGATATGTCAGTGCCTTAAGTTAATTTTGTTTTCGCATGGCGCAAGAGCCCCTATTGGGCCAGGGCCCCCTCACTATCACACTCAGACACGCCACAGTCGGTAGGACTCCTCTGGATGAGTCATCGGCACGTCGCAGAGACCTCTACCTGACATCACACAACATTCACAACAGACAGACATCCATGCCTCCGGCAGGATTCGAACCCGCAATCTCAGCAAGCGTGCGGCCGCAGGCCCACTCCTCAGACCGCGCGGCCACTGGGATCGGTGCCGTAATTTAAATTCGTCGGTAAATGTAAACATTTAAGCATACCGCGAAGTTTTTGGATGGTCCTATACACAAAACGCTAAGGCTTTCTCTTCTGTACTTACGTATGGCCCGTATGTCATAGCAAATATTTACGAATGGGGTCAGAAAGTGACAGCGGCTCTTGCTGTTGTACAGTTATGAAGGCGTTATAAGTCTGTAACGGAAAGCAGTAGTTACTGCAGAGGAACAATAGATGGCAGCAATGAATGGCACTGAAAAATATGTTAACGTATTTAGCAGTGCAGTACACGTGTTGAATCACAAGACTCATGTATTCGGTGCCTTTTTTAATGTTAGATTATTATGAATTTTTTTTGTGAGCAAAAAATATGTTGCTCCTACACGAAAAGTGTCGTCTCAATAGACCTCATGTTTTGTACTTTGCCATTTGTTTTCATTATTAGGGGTTATTTGTTAGTTTTTTTCAGTTGAAATTTTCAAGCGGAAGACTAGGAGCCATTCATTAGTACAGGGGTGCTGATAAGTCCTTAGCCAGAATTGATCATTTTTACTTGAAAATTAAACATATAAGTTGCCTTTCATCCCTCTAAAGGTTCATGACAGTCTGCAGCAAGCATATATTATTTGATCTGAGCAGTAGATTAGCTTCCAACGACACTATCGATTCCGTCCTGCGTCATCAGTAAGTAGGTCGGGCTAAGGACTTATCGGCACCCCTGTACAAAGACAGCGGTATTTAAACAGCATACGGAGCAAAACAAATACCCTCTGTCTGCCGCCTTACTTACCCTGTATGCCTGTTCGCCAGTTCTGCTAAATTCTTTCTACCGACCAGAATCTAACAAACGGCTTAGGGTTATTTACAAATATGTTAGTTTGTTGAAAATCTGATGACGCAAGTTACTCACGGAGGATGAGTCAGTAAGGTCGAGTTCAGGTGCGACAGTGGTAACAGGTCTGGATCTACGGGCGGATCGGCTCCTTCTTCCGCCAGGGTACGGCTCGTCCGAACCCTCGTGTTGCTCCCAGCATCCTCCTAGCTCCGTCGTCTCACTGCTCGTTGCCATCGCGGCCGCCGCCACTGCATCTTCCGCGGGTTCCGAGCGCATAGTCAAGACGTCTGAAACACGAAACTAACTTAACACTGAACTCCAAGAAAGTTCGTGTGTCGAAGGAGCTAGCGGTTTGTGTGCGCTGTTCGAGTTACGTGCCTTGTAAATGTTCACTTTCTTCGTCAGAAATGCCATTTGGGCCCGGAGACGTAGGGCGACCGCCGATGTAATGAGGTTACCAAGACGTAGATAGGTGCAACAAGAAAGACAAACAGAACTTTACGGTATGAACTTTGAAAGAAGTAACTCAGCAGACCATGGCTTACACTGATTTTAATAAGTCCTTAATCTTGTTGCACGCCTATTTTGATTTCATTTGCTCAAGAAGTGCTATATGTATAAGTTTATCGAAGAGAAACCCCATTCGTTTAGTTCTACAGCACAGGGAATTGCTTACCAACCAAAGAGCTTTTAGAAACAAATTTAGTAGATTATTTTTCTCGACATTCCGAAGTTTGTCTGACTGGGAAAATATATTTGGTTCTACAATAATAATAAAAAAAAAAACGCAATTCCGCGAAAGAGAATTTTCTTCGTGAAGCTAATAGTCGCCCAGCTTTCCAAGAAAATTCCGGCATTTTATGGGATGAAAATTTAGTACCATCTACATTAGAATATGCTACTGGTTCCTAACGCAAGCCAGCCAGATGAGTCCAGTCCACATCCTACCACTCTATTTCATACATATATACATATAAATAAATATATATATTAATATTATCCTATAACGTAAGTCTACTTCTTTCACAAGTTGTTCTCAAGTTTTTCACAAAAATTTGTGTAGGTATTTCAGATCTTTCATATGCGTGGTTCGCACCCAGCGTATCTTGTACAGCAGTCATCAGAAATTGGTAAATTGTAAGACTAAATATTTATCCAGAATTATAAAGAAAGCACATTGGCGTTGCATAATTGCATTCTTGGTAATTGAATTGATCGTTAAAGCGGTACTATGAGATCTTATGAGCAACATCTTTCAAACCTTTGAGTAATCTGCTTTCCCCGCCAGTAAAGAGTATTCATTGCCATGGTGACGTGTTGACAGCAAATTGGTTATGGTTGTAAATTAGCCTTGTTTAAGTTTCAAACACAGCGTAGCGTGCTTGGTGCCCTGTGTACTAATTAACGGAAATGTAGGGGGAGTGGATGCTGAAACCCTGTGACACTTGTTTGTTTGAACAGAAAGCCTGGCCGGTCACGATCCGGGAGATGAGTTGGGGCGCTCCTAAGAAGCAGGGAAATTAGATGCAGAATTAACTGAGAAGCGAGATTTGTCATCCTAGTAAATTATTAAATGATAATGCCTTTATTTAATGACATTACTGAATGTTCAATTACCAATGGCACCGCCATTTACCAAGAATTTGCATTGAACTAATTATGTAATGTAAGTAATATAGATAGATTCATTCATTTAAAATACCAACGCATGCACCTCGTCTTTAAAATATTGTAAAACCTTATTTGGTTAAAACACTTTAAAAACATTCAATAGTCTCCAACATGTTTCGGTTGCTATTTTTCAACCATCATCAGGGAGCCTTAAAGTTCTGCTAAAATTACTTATTTGCGTTATATATATGGTGATAATGGTGTTGTGATAGCATGTCATTTTATGTGCTGTCACAACACCATTATCACCGTATATATATATAACGCAAATAAGTAACTTTAGCAGAACTTTAAGGCTCCCTGATGATGGTTGAAAAATAGCAACCGAAACATGTTGAAGACTAATGAATGTTTTTAAAGTGTTTTAACCAAATAAGGTTTTACAATATTTTAAAGACAAGGTGCATGCGTTGGTATTTTAAATGAATGTATATTGATTCAACATGCACGGCGAAAAATAAAAAAAAAATAGATTCAT
>Ga0136643_10016802_pt1 | contig 11011 bp, 7 predicted proteins | sample TergutLab28metaG_FD_96883 | JGI IMG/M metagenome (GOLD analysis project Ga0136643, IMG submission 96883) | Labiotermes labralis P1 segment gut microbial communities from Petit-Saut dam, French Guiana - Lab288 P1 (version 3) (version 3) | ecosystem: Host-associated > Arthropoda: Insects >... | reverse complement strand
GATATAAGCACCATGAATAGTAACAACAGAACAGCTGCAACACTGTATTCCCTAGGGACATAGTTTGTCTCAGGAATATAAGTATAAATACCCTGCATAAAGGAGATAATGATGATGATGATGGTAATAATAATAAGAATAATAATGTGATTAATTAAAAACCTGAAATTGTGGAGCCCCCTAGTGGCACGCAAGCCTTAAGAAATTTTGTAATTTCTGTGAACTCTTTCAACTATTAAAATATAGGACACATGGACACAAGACGACTTATGTCTATCACACGCCACGTTTTTTCCTCCCATTTTCGTACTGCAGACACACACATACGTTGCTTGACGTATGAACTTAACCTAACTTATCCCAAGTGACGTCCTTCGGCAATTCACCCACGTTATGCCCCATTACAGACACACACACGTACAATCCATACATTTTGACTTAGAAATCTGCATTACCGATCGACTCAAAGAAGTCTGTTATGGGCAACTTGGGAAGAGTCGATATGGATTCCCCACCAGATGGACACAGCTCCCAGAATATAACGCCCTGTTTCACCTTGCTTCCCACTGTCAGGGTTGTCCAGCGGATCTACCTGGCCACGTGATGGCCTGTATGATTAGATTTAGTTTTCAGCGGACAAATATGCCCCAAAAGTCTGCTGCCACTTAATATTTTACATACTTCTTGCAAGCGGTAGACATAAATACCGGGTGCTGATAAGTCCTTAGCCCGACCAGAAAGGAAGCAAGCTCGGAAGCATATCAGGGACGAACGCGTTTTCAACAACATCTAGACGCGAGCTGACATCAAGTTTTTTTTCCTGCTAGGCAAGGCGCCGAAGGAAATTCAAGCCATTCTGACAGAAACATTAGCTTGTTTCTTCCCTGGTCGGGCTAAGGACTTATCAGCAACCCTACATGTTAATAGCAACCATACTGCATTTGTCCATAAATAGAAACATTTTTCAGTTGTAATTTACGGCCATTATTAGGGAGTGAAATGAAGTACTTAAATACGTATGTAACATCGGATTGTAGCTTAGTTTATATAAATGGTAGATAGCAAAATGTCAGCATACCAAAACACCAATGCATATTGTAGGAAATATTTGTATAATGCAAAATCTTTATTAAAATCTTTTACATTCAACAGTCTTTAAAATAATTATAACGTAATTTGACGTAACTTCAACACTGCCAAATGTGTCCTGTCTTGCAGTACAGTATAACACAAGACAGACGTCACGAACTCCGTCTCGACGACACATGTTCGGTGCACATGTATCGAGACCGAAGTATGTTTGTACACAAACTGCACACGGAATACAAACAGCTGCGAGATGGTCCGTCTAGGGGCTCATTATCACGTGGTTTTAATGTCACAAAACTGTAATTTTATGAATTTGACTTTCAGATGACTTTGCGTCGTTATATATTCTTGTAATAAAACCAACTAAATGCACAATTATCAAATTTAATTTTGGAATAAATCTCTATATGATTCGGACAGATCCTCTGTCCATCATCAAGAGTTTTTCACTGTACACACAGCAATGGTATATGTCATACAGGTTTGTTGACAGCTTGCGAGCAGGATCAGGACGGAACTGCTCGCAAGCTGTCAGCAAAGCTGTATGACATATACCACTGTGTATGTGCAGTGAAAAAATCCTGATGATCGACAGAGGAACTTTCCGAAACATGTAGAGTTTTATTCCAAAAATAAATTTGAAAAATCATTGCATCTATTTGGTTTTAATACAAAAATATAATTTTACGCTTAGCAATTTTATGTATTTTAGAATTTCAATATTTCAGTCATTCCAGTGATGATGAATCGATGCCGAGATTAGCATTTTCATCTTGTATCGATTTGATATGAAAGGATCCCTGTGATTGGCAACCCTGTGCCGAAACATGTGGGAGTTTGATACTTGTCATTAACCTATGTTGTTAAGTGCATTTATTGGTTGATATATCTATTAAAGTTTTTTGTAATCGAGACGGATGGAGTTTGCTACGAACTGAACGTCCAGATATACGTAATTCATATTAATAAAAGGTAAAGTGATCCCGTTACAGGCCCGGTGTGGCCCAGAGGGTGGGTAGAGGTACAGCTCTGCTCTTCCATGACCGCGGCATTAGAAGGAGGTGAGTGGTCAGCAGCATGTCCCGGCCGCACTTTACCCCTGGGAAAGATTCGGTACCCATTTTACAGGAGGCTGGGTGGACCCCAGGGCCGGTCTGGACGGGCGGAAAATCTCGTCCCCATCGGGATTCGATCCCGGACCGTCCAGCCCCTAGCTCAGTCGCTATACCGACTGAGCTACCGGGCCTACAGTTCATATTGAGTCCTTAAAGGACTATACGGAAACCACACCCTTATTCGATTTTGTACAATGAAGCTGGCAAACAAACTGCAATTCTCTGGCTGGCTAATTACGGAAAGGGAAATGACTGTCGTTTAAGTACACAAAGCAACATTCTTTCTTCTTAGTCATTAACCAACTTAATGCATATAATCTTGTTTTTTAATAAGTTTATTATATGCCTATACATGTTTCGAGCACTGTTGTGCTCATCATCAGGTGGTTAAAACTGTATTATACAGCATCTGGTGTCATCACACCTGTAGGTGGCCTTCCGGTGCACAGGTTGAGAGAGGATTCCTGTGCACCGAACGGCCACCTACACAGTGTGACGATATCAGATGCTGTATAATACAGTTTTGACCTCCTGATGATGGGCACATGTTGCTGGAAACATGTAGAGGCATATAATAAACTTATTGTAAAACAAGAGTTTGTGCATTAAGTTGGTTAATTACTAAGATTATACTGAGTTCCAGGGTCAACAAAACATCAACATTCATTCGTTATGCAGGATTATAATTTTCACAAAACCCGTGCTGTATAATACCTTACCGCCATTGCTGTCTGCTCGTTGCTGTGTGAAATACCAACTTGCCCACATTAATGTGTCTTCCTTTACGCACTTAACGAGACTGGGAATGTTGCAAGTTCCCGTACGCTTAGAATTACTATTAGTCTTTCAGTTATAGAATGTTCTGCTTCCATAATCGTACGTAGAGTCCTCCATGAGGTTGCACTACCTCACAGCCATTAATAATGAAGTTGCTGAATTTTGGAGTACGACGCCCTTTATTATAATGTCACAGCAACTGTCGTACAATTGAGCAAATGTAGGGTTTGATATGGATAGAAGTTTCAAATTCAATTTCATATTTACCCCCATACACATTGTTCCACAATTTCATGATGCAGTTCTTGCTATTAACATTTAGTACCTCTCCTAAATCTAACTCGATTTCTCTCTATCCTGAGTATGTTGATTTAAACAACGCTATACGACAGAGGCGCTGAGAAGTCCTTAACCCGACCCTGGAAGGAAATAAGCTACAGCGACAAGACTTACACTATACCATGACTTATGGCGTACAAGGTAGGCAGTCCCGTTACAGGCCTGGAGTGGCCCAGAGGGTTCCAGGAAGTTAAGGTTCCCAGATTTCATGACAACGGCACAGGATGGTGGTAGGTGGTCAGCCTTAGGCACCGGCCGCCTTTACAACCAGGAAATGCTTCTGGTACTCATCTCTGTTAGAGGCTGAGTCGACCCCAGCGCCATTGTGCGATCGGAAGGATTTTATGTCAAACAACAGCGATATATTGCTGTTGTTTGTACGCCATAAGTCATGGTACAGTGTTGGGAGTCTTGGTCGCTGTAGCTTGCTTCCTTCCAGGGTCGGGTTAAAGACTTATCAGCACCCCGTTATTTGTGTCTGTTCAGTGGCATTACTTTCCTTAACCTTTAGACGCCTAATGTCAACTATAGTGGTCGTACCGCACCGCTAACCTCTGAAGTTGCATTTTATATATTTATTCAACAAATATAGGTACTGAATATTTTAAACACGGTATATACTCTCGGTCTTTTTCTCTTCAAAATGCAGTTTGTTTCATAATTATAACTTGTTTGGTTCCTGTATTATTCATATTTTATATACAGGGTGTGCTAAAATTAAAAAAAAAATTCCGGCCCCAAAAGGTTAAACATCCCCACTTTAAATGCATTTAATCTACCAGGTCACACATTTCTGTACGCACAAAGGCACAATTAACTGCACAAGCAACACAACAATAATGCAAATAAAGCTTTCCGGATACTCTCTGAGCCATCCGTACATATCACACTCACATTAAAGGCAACCCACCCTCCTCCCCCAAAAAAGAATGACTGGGTAGTCACGTGACTTGCAAGACATAAACCAAGCTCAATTCACTTTGCAACTGAAGGTCAATTCGTCTTACCTTCGAGTCTCCAATTTGACCCATGGCTAAATATTACAAAACAGTCAACCTGACCACCGCCGCCCACTTAGGGCGGTTTGTGTGAGGAGTGTACAGGTCTGTGTTGTGCCCAGTGACCTGTTCTTTGTCCAGCACACATACCCAAATATGTGCGATTTGAGATGACAAAAAATACTATTTTGAAAGCTGTGTGTGTGTGTGTGTATGTGTATATATATATATATATATATATATATATATATATATATATATATACATATATATATATATATATATACATATAGACACACACATACCTACATACACACACGTACATAAATACACACATACACTCACACATACATACATACATACGTACACACATACACACATATATGCACACATATGTACACTCACACGTACATACATACACTCACACATACATACATACATACATACATACATACATATATACACACAAACTCACATATACATACATACTTACATACATATACATACACACATACATACATGCATATATACATACACACATGTATACATACATACATATATTCACACATTCATACATACATACACACACACATATATATATATATATACATACGTACATACATACATATACATACATACATACATACATACATACATACATACATACATACATACGTACACACATACATATATACATACACACACATACATACATACACACATACACTCACACATACACACATACACTCACACATACACACATACTTACATACATACATACATACACACACATGCATACATACATACGTACATACATACATACATACAAACTTACATACATACATACACTCACACATACATAGTAAACAGAAATCCGTAAGAAGCATAAATGAAATCCCTTATATTTGCCAGACTCCATTCAGACATACATACTGTGACATACATACACAAGCGATACATTGCACATTCCTAACTCAATATATTGCTGTTAGCATTCACATTCGCAGTAACCTAGAAAAAATATCGCAAGTTTGAATACTTTGCTAACTGCATATTTATGAACGTAAGTTAGTGCTTATCGTTACAAACAGGCGGTGCAAGGTAAGCTTGTGTTCCGGCCAAACGTAAATTTGTTATATAAACCGTAACATTCTTCTGAACCTCACGGTACACTCACTGCATCACCTGTGACAAGACCAACGAGATGCTGTTGTGAACTGCGGGAAGTTTATCCATTCATTCACAGGGCCTTCAATACAGCCCCTACCTATCTTTGTGGGCAAACGATAGAGTTTTGAGAACTGCTCTCTCCTGAAATATTGTCCAATGAGTAGTGGTAATTTATTGCCGAATTTCGGTACCGATAGTTTGTCCCGCAACGTCGGTAAGAAATTGCCAATACTCGCTTCGTAATAACCCAGGAGTCTTCACCCTGAAGATGGGATCGATAAGTCGTCCCGAAACGTCGGTAGGAAATTACCAATACTCGCTTCGTAATAACCCAGAAGTCTTCACCCTGAAGATGGGATCGATAAGTCGTCCCGAAACGTCGGTAAAAATTACCAATACTCGCTTCGTAATAACCCAGTAGTCTTCACCCTGAAGATGGGATCGATAAGTCGTCCCGAAACGTCGGTAAGAAATTACCAATACTCCCTACGTAATAACTCAGGAGTCTTCGCCCCTTGAAGATGGGATCGATAAGTGTCCCAAAACGTCGGTAAGAGATGACCAATACTCGCTTCGTAATAACCCAGGAGTCTTCACCCCTGAAGATGGGATCGATAAGTCGTCGTGAAACGTCGGCAAATAATTACCAATACTCGCTGCTTAACAACCCAGAAGACCTCAGTTCTCTTCTACTTCGCGGCGGAAACCCAAAGTCACACAAAATAAAATTTTGTTGTCCAAACATACTTAAGGTAGGATTTTGTTGTCCAAACAAGTGTGCCGTTTATTTACTACTTTTGTGCAAGGGGCCATTTCCCTAACAATAAACTGTAGTTATAAAAGTCTCACACTGCACACAGTTGTCTATTTCCACCTCATCTTGTGTCGGCCTAATTGTTTTACTCTGGCCTGTTAAATACAAACAGAAACACACATCTTCTCCGTCGCTCAAAATTTTAATGACCGTCACTCCAACAGCGTGTTGCGTTTTATGATTTTTTCCACCGTGCATTGTAACAAAATTTTATAACATAACACAAACAGTACACCTTTCCTAAATTAATATTTTAATTTCATTTTAAATATTTGATTTCTCCTACATGTTTCGAATTGGCCCGTTAGCTCAGTCAGTATAACGACTGGCTATGGGATGGACGGTCCGGGGATCGAATCCCGGTGGGGGCGAGATTTTCCGCACCTGTCCAGACCGGCCCTGGGGCCCACCCAGCCTTCTGTAAAATGAGTACCGTGTCTTTCCCGGGGGTAAAAAGCGGCCAGGGCTTGACGCTAACCCTTCAACCCTTCTAGTACCGTGGTCAAGAAAGAGCAGAGCTATACCTCTTCTCCCCCTCTGGGCCGTACGGCCTCTACAGAGTCTCAGTACCTGTACAAGGGTGCACTTTACCTACCTTACATGTTTCGATACGAGTGTTCAACTTCCGGAAGACGGTTGTATATACCGGTATGGCATAGTATTTTACTACACTATAACTAGTTACTGACATAATGCACCAAACATTTATATACAACCGTCTCCCCGAAGATGAACCCTCAGGTTCGAAACATGTAGAAGATATAAAAAATTACAATATTGATTTAGTAAAGGTTCAATTTGTTGAGCAATTCAACACACAATATCTCTACAAATAATATTGATTTCCACTGTCTACAGTAGGCATTATACTGTCTACTGTAGCACTAGTTATGGAAATTATCCATCGTTTTGGAATTGAAGTTGTAACAAGCATTGAATTGTGGTTGCATGACTTCGTGCGGACATTCTGTAGACAGAGAGGGTCAGTAATCTGCATCATGCTAAATTAACTTCTGTTTCAAGAGCCTACACTAAACTTTTGACGATATCGCACTGACAACTTCCATTAACCATAAAGACGCTAGCTTGTTCAACCAGTCGCCATATTACACCTCACCCAGTAAATTTATCGACGTGGCAGACGGTAAACAATTCTGTATCTTTCGGTACGTAATCACAGGTTGGCTGCGAGTATCTGACAGTAAGCAGACAGCAAACCCTCATTCATTACCCGGAATGTAACCGTTCGCATTCCGGCGAAACTTTGACGTATTCTCCTATATCAGATTTAATCTAATGCGCAATTTGCAGCGGTATCTAAGCCCACAGATAATGACATTTGTAATTCTGTATAGCGTAGTTGGTATAGCAACTACGCTGCGAGGTGGATGGGGCGGGGTTCGAACCTCTGTATGAGGAAGAAATTTCTCTCTTCTCCAAAACTTTCAGACCGAATTTGGAGCCCACCCAATCCCATTCTATTCAAGACGTACCGCCGTCCTTTCTTTGCGTTAAAGCGTGAAGTTAACCGTTCGCCACCGACTGGTGACGAGTTTAAGAATGAATGGAGCTCGACCTCTATTCCACCTGCATGGCTTCATGGCGTGAAGAGGGGAAAATGTGCCTTTTGCTCATACAGCAGCCAGTTTGCGTTTTGTTTCGATATGTAATTGTATATATATATATATATATATATCATCTAAGTTGCTAATATCTTAGATGATATTTTATGATATTAGAAACTTATGTTAACGTAATAATAGTCCCTGAGTGTTTGTCAATCCAAAACTTATTCCATGAGGTTACGAAGTTGTGGTCACAGTGAAAAACGAAATGGTTAAGGAGACGGCTAATAGTCATACTAACGTACTGTGCAGGTAACATGGCGACCATGCACAAGTTTGTAGACTGACCACTGCCCAAAGAACATAAAATAAATCTGTGCTTAAGAAAGCAGTTCTTTACAGCTGACAGTTATAGAGCAATGGAAATAATGGCTTGCAGCAATTGCAGATGGAAAGCTGCCAACCGATCAAAAGATTGAGGGATAAGAAGAGAAGTTGTTATTTTTCCGACAGTTTGTCACCATGCATCATGTCAGGACCGTAACACAAGTAGCGTTAATGCAAACTTAGGCTTTCTACGTTCCGGCAACTTTTGTACCATCTTGAAGTCTTTGTGAAATTGAATGTTTTGCGGCCACCAATGGCCTAGCATTTGTAGAAAATTTTGCGGAAATGTGTCGTTACTTCCGGAAATGCAACTGAGAAGGGTGAGCTCAAGAGTTCACGTAAGCACGCGCACGCGCGCACACACATACGCACACACAAATACAAACACACACATGCACACACACACACACACACACAAACACATACATACACATATACACACACACACATACAAACACACACACACACATACACACATATACAAACACACATATACACACACACACACATACAAACACACACATAAAAACATACATACACACACATACAAACACACATACACACACACAAACACATACAAACACATACACACACATACAAACCCACATACACACTAATAGTACTTTAATCTCATAAGCCAACATTTTTAGGATGGATAATGAACTGAAACAAAACACTGAACTTTGCATCAAAATTTTAAATTGATTGTATATTTTAAGAACACATGCATAGTGTGTTATGGCGGATAGGCATGAGAAAAAGAAACACTTGGGAGACATAAGCTTAAAAGGTAGGATATTATTAAAACGAAATTTCAAGAAATAGAATGGAACATGGGCTGGATTGATCTGGCTGAGTATAGGGACAGGTGGGTAACTCGTGTTACAGCGGTTACATAAACTGCAGCGAACTTGTTGACTAGCTGAGGACCTGTCAGCTTCTCAAGAAGAATTCGGCTCTATGAAGTTGATTGGTTTCATTTTAAGATTAGGCTTTACGTAAAATACGCATTGACACTTAGGTATGCCGCAACATGCCAAGGTACAGTTCTGCAGGCGCTTATCAACACTTCGAATAAACCTATTCTCTCCACCTTCAGATTAGAACCTTGATTTGGAAAAGTTCCCATTTATTTATGTATATACATATGTCACCTACTCACGCATCGAGCGCTTCGTACCAAAACACATTTGCAGTCTGACGAAACAATCCACAAGCATTTTTCTTCACAATGCTCTTTATCCTGATAATCAAAAATGATTTCAAGCTCTATTGCACTAATTCGCTGAACAATTTCCACTACATTCCTCTCTCTCTGCTGGCTTAACCCTTTGGCTCTGGAGCTGGACATTTACAGTTTAGCACACCATTTTTGTAAAATGTGAATATTTTGCGAACCAAGAAGAATAGCATTAGGAAATACACGACATTTTGTGGAGGAATAAAAGAAGATGGTGAGGTAAAGTCTAAAAAAATAATTAAATATATTTTTTGATTAAATATGTAAAAAGAGTACTATGGGGAGGATCGGCCCGTCTGTCCTATATATAGGATGCATGGTGCATAAAGGTTAATAACATGATATTTCTTTCTATATTCTCTAAATAACTCTCACAAGTATGGCGTACAAATACAGGCAAAGAAAGTTAAGAACAATTCGTAATAATAGCTTACACTTTTTCCGTCTGTATAAATTGGGGAGGACATTATAAAGACTGTCGTATTACTGAGTCGGCTGTAGGAGTTCTGTATACTGTGTACTGTATACTGTATCTGCTTACACAACGGACCATACTGAGTAACAATAAGTGTGGGATGCACTGTTATATTTCTGGAAATTTGGAATATTCTACCACGAGATAATGTTGGTTGAAAATTTAGTAATATATCTAAATTTGGTGTAACCATTTCCTGCCTTGTGTCTCCTACCCGGTAATGGTTCTAAAGAAACTGAAATATATCACTTTAACCTTTTGGCGCCGGAATTATTTTTTTAATTTTAGCACATTCTCTATATAAAATGTGAATAATACTGGAACCAAATATTTTAGAATTATGAAACAAACTGCATTTTGAAGAGAAAAATGAAGAGTATATACCATGTTTAAAATATTCAGTACCTTTATTTGTTGAATAAATATATAAAATGCAACTTTAGAGGTTAGCGGTGCGGTACGACCACTATAGTTGACATTAGGCGTCTAAAGGTTAAGGTGTATAATAAAATGGTAGGTACAGGATGTCTGACTTGATTTTTTTTCCTGTGGCGCTGCGGCCCAACCCTGGCCATGGCCTCCTCATTCTTGAGGTTTCTAGATCACACACAACGACGCATCACAGTCGGTAGGACTTCTCTGGACGAGTGATCAGTCTGTCGCAGAGACCTCTACCTGACAACACATAACACTCAACACAGACAGATATCCATGCCTTCGGCTCGATTCGAACCCACAATCCCAGCAAGCGAGATGCCGCAGACTTACGCCTTAGACCGCGCGGCTACTGAGATCGGCGACCTTGTGAATTATAGTGGTTACATTTATTTTGCCTTCCAGAATGTTGCAATCTGTCCGAAGACATTCAGTAATCGTGTTTACGGTCGCTATTAATGGTATGTAGGAAATACATCCAGTGATACATCTCCTGTTTAACCTTTTGGCGCCGGAATTATTTTTTAAATTTTAGAAAACCCTATATATAAAATGTGAATAATACAGTAACGAAATACGTTAGAATTATGAAACAAACTGCATTTTG
>Ga0136643_10016800_pt1 | contig 11012 bp, 7 predicted proteins | sample TergutLab28metaG_FD_96883 | JGI IMG/M metagenome (GOLD analysis project Ga0136643, IMG submission 96883) | Labiotermes labralis P1 segment gut microbial communities from Petit-Saut dam, French Guiana - Lab288 P1 (version 3) (version 3) | ecosystem: Host-associated > Arthropoda: Insects >... | reverse complement strand
TTATTTACTGCAAAGTCACTCTACATGTTTCGGGTGTCACAGCACCCATCATCAGGAGTACTAAAAACTGTAACCGCAACCTCCAGTACAGGTCATAATACTGGTACAGCTACTTCCCTCCAATGTGGCCTGATCAGGCTATGTTGGAGGGAAGTAGCTGCACTGATATTATGACCTGTACCGGAGGTTGCGGTTACAGTTTTTAGTACTCCTGATGATGGGTGCTGTGACACCCGAAACATGTAGAGTGACTTAGCAGTAAATAAATATCCGCATACTGTTGTATCTGGTTGGATTTTTATTAACATAAAATCTAGTTTGTTGCTATTATTGCAGGTTTTTCCAAAATTCCTTTACCATATGATATTTCTAGTGCATATATACTGTCTCCCTCACATACCAATTTTGAATTCAACAGCTACTGCAGAACCAAATGATAAGTTACAAAATTAGATATTAAGGACACTTGAATTAAACACACGTCCACAGATTTTCTGTTACACATACTGCAACAAAGAAAGTTTATTACTGCACCGATCTTCTTCCAAGGCTAATTATTTTGCAGCTTTAACAACATTCGGTACTGCAGCATTCAACATGTTACAAACGTCTTTATATGCGTGACATCACAGAACTGATAATCCGAGACTCTTACATAATGTTCGCCTTATGGATAGTGGTAACCTTCTTGCGGCCATTCTTCCTGGCATACTCAAAAGCGTAACGAGCAACACGGTCAGAGTTCTCCAAGGTGACAACCTTCATGCTTTCCACAACGCCATGGACACTCTGAAATATACATGACAAGCAACACATTAATAAAGCTTAATTTCTCAAAATAAGAAGGAACATTAAACAAATACGGGTACGTGGAGGTGAAGAGGTGTGATGTGTGACAAAACTGCATGTTCCTTAAGCAGTAGCCATACTATTAAAATTTGTTGAACATATTCCATAACAACAAAATCTTTTTAGAACTAAAATTTAATTCTTACACATGCACAACCTCTAACACCTAGTGCTTCTTGGAAACATGGATGTACAAAAATGCCATGTAATTTATTTTCATTGAAACATGACGTACTCACTTCATGCTCCAACATGGCGTACTCTCCCTCTGTGTTCTGACGCACGATGATGACGTCAATATCCTTATGCCTGGCTGTCACACCAGGGTATGACTTACAGTGAAGTACGTTAACAAACAGATCCAACTCATTGCGCAGTGCAACATTTCTTGACAGCACCTCTCGACTCAAGCTTCCGGTCTCAATATTCCCTGGCAAAAAGGGGGGGAAAAAAACATAAATCCGTACTTTTTTTATTTTGTACAGTGACCACCAAATGCACAATTATTTCCAATTTGTCACACTGCTACATGTTTTGACACTATCGTGTCATCCTCAGGGAGCTTGTAGTCAGTACCTTGGTAAGTTACCCAAGTATTTCAAATGCAGCTGTTCGTAATACAATTTAAAATTTCACATATGTTGTTGAAATCCCAATGTTTAAAATGTTTAAAATATTAAATTGTCCTATTTATAATAAAATGGCTGAAATCATTTTTTTATTATCATTCACATGAAGTTCTGTGTGGTAGCTGTATATACAATCTGTATGTTGATGCTGTCATCGTACTGGCCCGGTACGTTAAAATTATATTACCAACAACTTATGTAACTTAACGAGGTACGAACTACGAACTCCCTGAGGATGACACAGTTGTGTCAAAACATGTAGGAGCAGTATAATAAATCGTCAATTAATTGTGCATTGGTTGGTGACTGCACAAAATAATACAAGATGCAAGGTACAGGTGTTAAAATAAATCTGTGCATTTCTGTATGTTGGTCTACATTAATATTTGTAAGTGAAGACATCTGGTAACACTTTGCAAGTATATTTTATTTCTTAAGCCAAATACTAAAATCTCTTACATTCTCAATAAACCATCACTTAACGTATCTAAAGTTTATTGACAGTAGTAGGCTGATAGTAAGCCATATCTGGTACAAATTACGTCTAAATTTAAATGTACTCCTTGTATTAGTCTTCTCTTGCAATGCAGTTTCACAGGCTTACAAATAACAACGAATATGAAGTACAGGGTACAACTAAATAAAAAAAAAAATTGGTATTCACTGTGTTTATACATTCCCTCCTACATACAATGGGTAGGCATGATCCACTCTTTCCAGTACCCTAAGTCAAAGATCATCATGTGAGAGTTCCACTGTTGTCCCCCTTCAAACCACCACAACAACCATTACCACATCACATTTTTTGGTTTAGTACACCACAAACATACTATGATTTCTCTGCTTACATTACATGATATTTTGTACTGGGATGTGATTAAACCTAGCTATACACACACACACACATTTCAGAAGAGCTGGTTATCTCACAATGCCATACCAACTGTGCAAACTTGAGGTTCTCACAGCTGTGCTGACAGACTGTGACATATTCTGGAGACTCGGACCGCTTCACCCTGAAGATGGAGACACTAAACTCCTTCAAAATGTCACTAACTATTTACCAGTCCAACATGGCTCAATATCCCAGAGGACCTGAATCTCCTACATCAATTACTAAGGTCACGTAATGCCAAATGATGCATGTAGGAACAATGAACAAAACAAAATGTGTTCAGCTGTGAGAGGAAGCACTTGTGGTTTGTGTGTGGTAGTATTACTGCATTCTGGTTGGGTGGAGGAAAACTGATGAAGAAATGCAGGGAGGGTATCGAGATATTAGCACACACATCAGGTGTATTGTCACACACATCCAATTACCTTTAATAGCAACTCCATTCCGCCTGATTGAGGTTATTACATATTCCAAATCTTCATTGCTTTCACTTTTTGGATCCATTTGAACTTCTTCAAAATCAACAGGGACACCAGCATATCTGACAAACAATATGAACATCATCACAGATCCGAAGCTACTCACACTATGACACACTAGGCTATTCCTGACATTTATCATATCTTTTACTCAAATTTTGAAATTTTTCTGAGCAACTACATACTTTTACATGCCAGGAAATGCCAGAGTAACACAATGATTTTGAGTTTCTGTTTGCTACATTACTCTATATTGCTGTATTAACTGTTGAGGCTATGGGGCACCAGATGGCAAGATTAAGTCATGGCCCACTTTACACTAACATTCCAGCATTTGCCAGAAAATACCAACAGAATAGAATAGAATAGTATTTGGGTTCGAGCCCTTCCAGGCCTGGTGCACCTAGGCCTTAAGACTGGCCCTTTGTGCCCCATATTCCACAGTAAATTAGAGGAGCCCGTTCCTTTAGCAAAGTTCCAGATGGCCCCTGTATTTTGTTTTCTAATATCCTCAGGGTCCAAAAAGAAGGAACCCAGATATGTATGTCTGAGTGAAGCCAGGCCTCACACTCACACAAAATGTGGACTGATGTTTCCTCCTCAGTACCACATTTCCTAAAATCTTAATGTCCTCTGGGTTCAAAAAAGGAACCCACATATGCTATCCTTTTCCCTCAAAGAGTCCCGGCAAGCGAATCCCCTCCGGGTCCTCCCACGGGGCCCCTATGGAGAGAAATACCCGCCTACAGGGCACTTTTACCTCTCACTTAATATATCTCTTTTTATCTTTCCCTCAGAGTCCCTGGTAAGGGAGCGCCCTCCATGTTCCCTAATAGGGTCCCCATGGGCAGCGACACTCCGTCACCAGAGCCACTTGTCTACTTTTCATTCATTCATTCATGTATATCTGCCAGAGTCCCCAAAAAGGAGCCCTCCTACATACATATGGGGAAAAACATAAGGTCACTGTCCACGGAGCCCCACAAAGATGGAAGGCCTACATACAATGGGGTGCGGCCTGGTTCCCCAAGGGGATCATAACGATACTGCTTACTTGCCATGAAGCCTTCAGCATGATACCTTCCACCTTGGCTTGGATAGACCAGAGCCCCATTAGCTAGCATGTGTTGTGGCAACCCCCATTAGGGTATACCCTCCACAAGTGTTACCGCCTCCCACGTGACCCAGGGTGAAGCTGAGTACAGGAAATACCAAGGACAGCAAATGAAACTTCAACCAGGAAACATCCCAGTTCAGATCTGAACCAGACACCTCCCAACAAGTTCGTGAGATGTCATCCGCCATGACACAGCTGTACGTTGTGGGTGCACTCTGAGTGACAGCAACTTGTTTGAAAGTTTATGGCACACGCTACCCTTATCTTCAGGGTAGACTGTACTGGAAGTCACAATTCAGTCAAAGGATTCCCTGATGTTACGTAAGTTTCAATCAACAGTTTTCATTTTCCATCTCGTACCTGAACACCTCCTTCACGTAGTTCATGAGTTCCGGGCCAATACCACTTCCAGGAAGCATAGTGACAGTGTGCCGACCGCCATACTGTGCCTTTGGAATTCCAGCCTGCACAAACACATGACTTGCACTCAGTGAACACTTAATACCAGTTACTGTTCCCTAAAGGTACAAAATTTTACTAACAATCTCATTTGTGGGATGTGCAGTTCTCATAGCAGAGCTACTGAAGATTCAAGCATTCTGGAACATGAAACTGTGGTGCTTATGTTGAACTGTTTGACCCTTGAAGATTAAAACAATATGACAGCTTGAAACGCTGAAAACCACTCACTCCATGGCACAGTGACATATCCCAGAATACCTGAATCCTTAATATAATTTGTGACTAAGGGTAAGCTTTACACTGTAACCTGCTACGAATGCACAGAGTGGGATTACAGGTATAGGTCTATTCTTTCTTAACTTCAACACTAGATATAGGTGGGTAGATAACACCATGGACCACCTCTGTGGTCTAGTGGTCAGAGTGGCTACAGATACAGAGGTCCCGGGTTCGATCCCCGGCGCTACCAGATTTTCTGAGTAGTAGTGGGTCTGGAACAAGGTCCACTCAGCCTTGTGAGCCTCGTGAGGTCAATTGAGGAGCTACTTGAATGAAAAAAGTAGCAGCTCCAGGTTTAGAAAACAGAGATTAACGGCTATGGGGACCCGTTGCGCTAACCACGTGACACCCCTCTATCCGCAAAAGTTGGCACTAACTTCGCCGACCGGCGGCGGCCGCTCTGTCGGTATAGTTTGCGTGCGGACTAAGGCCACGGAGTTTTGTTTAGTTTAGATAACACCATGTCCTGGTTGATTTATCCCCATGAATGACCCAACACCCAATGTATAGATAGGAAGGTGGTTGGAAAATCTCACTTCATCGGGATTTGAACCCTGGACCATCCAACCCATAGCGAGTTGCTATACTGACTATGCTATCCCAGCCCACGTAAGCCCAGTGACTACTAAATAAAATCACAGTCTTACATTTATATAAAAAATTAAGTTGAATGGAAATTATATGTCTGAGACCAAACACGAGACTTCAGATATGCAGTGTTAGTTTCAATAAGCAGAAGCACTACAGAAGTTGAGCAACAGATGCATTACACATCTAGATCTATATTCATTATATGGTCAAAACCCCCATTATGAACACATGCTTCAGAATCACACACTGTCATAATTTCATGAGAAACTACTTCAAATACAGAGTTCAAATGTTAGACTTTCATTCAGTTGCATTCCTGTACTATTATGGAATATGAGCTCATCTATACAAAACTTTCTGTCGAATAAAAACAATCCAACACAAACAGTTGACATGAATATGCTACCAGTTTAAAGTTTTGCAGGTTGAACACACAAATGTACATGCAGAACAGGCAACACAGCGGAGTGAGAACAAACAACTTTTGATCATTAATACCAAACAGCAAAATCTGTGCTCTGAACTTTAAGTTACACACAGCAGCAACAAGCAATTTATAATTTCAATACAAATGTAAAGTTGTGCCTGTACACACCGTGAAGGCATACAGTAACACAGAGGTGTAGTTCTAGTAATATTAACCTCAGTGCAATGTGGAAGTGGGTGGTCAACTTCACACCCCAGCTGCTTAAGCCCCAGGAAAGAACCCTTCTATCCAGTGGGTGGGCCCCAGAGCCAGTCTGGACATTTTTTGAGAATTGAAAAATCTCTTGTTAATGCTAGGGTTTGAACCCCGAACCATCCAGTCTGTAGTCTAGTCTCTAAACCAACTACTTTATCCCAACTCATACATAATTTTGATTACAAATCTGAAAATTTAATGCATAACATTTTTCTTGGGTACCAGGGGTGAAACAAAGTTCCAAATTTGTGGCCTGTAATATACAGTATAAATGTGCATTCCCATTAGTTGTCTGCACAGATTAAACTAAACTAAATAAACTAAAATAACTAACTAACTGACTCACTCATTTACTTACCTTCTTACTTACTCCATGGAGCTGTCCCTCTTAAGAAGTTAACCGGTTCTCAGCTAGTCAAGAAATTCCCCGCATTTCAAGGAACCCCAAGGTTCATTATTGTATTCACAAATGCCCGCCACCTGTCCCTATCCTCAGCCAGATCAATCCAGTCTGTGCCCCCACATCCCACTTCCTGAAGATCCATCTTAATTTTATCCTCCCTTCTATGCGTGGGTCTTCCAAGTGGTCTCTTTCCTTCAGGTTTCCCCACCAAAACCCTGTATATGCCTCTGATCTCCCCCATACATGCTACATGCCCCGCCCATCTCATCCTCCTCGATTTGATAGCCCAAACAATACTGGGTGAGCAGTACAGATCATTCAGCTCCTCATTAAAACACACACCCAGAACATTTATTGTAACTTTATAAGAGTTTTTCAAAATCCTACAAAGAAACAAAGATCCTTCATGCTAAACCCAACAGAAAGATTCCGGTACGAAAATACAAATCTGATATTTTATAGTCTATATGCTTGACAAGAGACAGTAGTGGTTAAAAAAGCAGCCAGTTAGTTATCCTACCTCTACCATCTTCAGGGTAGAAGGGAATCTACACCCCAAAGATGGGGACAGAAGGTTCCTCCACAACAAATGACTACATGATGTCCTAACTCACAAGATCATAGCATGAAACTGTCAGCCCAGAAATATCCTACACAAGAAAATTTTAAACCAAGAAGTGCATTAAAAGTTACAGTGCTTCTTGTGTACAACATGCTAAATTGGTGTTAACTGTTAATATGACAATTATATATATATATATGTTATGTATATGTTAATGAGATATTAGATTTCACACAAAATTCTATCACAATAAACATAGATTTGTACTTAAAAATATCTGTTCATCATCCATGCGCATTTCATGTAATAGCTCACTCCGTCAAATGAAACTCATACTCACAACACGTCTAGCGACGGGAGTTTTATGCTGAATATCATAATCAGACAGTGTTGCTGCCTAGAAGAAAACGGTGAATAATTAATGTTACAATTCTCCACTGAACTGTAACACAGGTTGATTCACTGTACAAATATCATGTTATACTTGTTCAATAAATATATGATATAGGTATGGTACACCCAACCCGCAAAGAGCCATGTATGTCCAACATACGTCAAAAAACAGACAATGTACGTGTGCAGTATATTTATTTACCTAGTTTCAATAATTAGGCAAAATTAAAATTAATATGCAACACACATACAGTTCAAGAACATAATACAAACAAGGCAAAATCACATTATGCTATTAAGTCAGAAAACACTGTTCAGACTGCTGTGACTTGATTAAAATATAAATATTTGCCTTTATACTTTCACAGTCTGTATCTGATGTCCTTGACTGTACTGCTTAAATGACAGGATGCCTGTAAAGGTTATGCAGACAGTGGTAAAACTCTAAGGAAGTGCACCAGCAACTTTCTGGAGAAGCTGAAGACAATTATAGCCATACGTTTAGCTGGTGCAGTTTTGAACCCATTAAACCTGTGACAGATTTTGCTGATATTGGGTACTACATATGCAGATCCCTGTTATCATTGACCTGAGAATTACAGCTGTCATGGGATGTCACAGTAGATGCAGGTTCCCTATGCATTAAAGCTGTCATGCTCAAGTCAATGATAAGACAGATCCTCTGTCTTAAGAGTTAATACTGACACTTACTAATAAATAGTGATTGTGTACATCACAGAGGAGAGTTGAAGAAATGAGTTAAGTGCTATATCGCAGACATTTCCTCCCACAAAAATTCACCATTCTGGAGAAAAATATCAAATCACTGAAAATAACATACACAGACATTTCACAAAGCACCAAAAAGTTAGAACTGTAAAATTACAAACGACCAAAGGCTTTTCACGGCCACTGAAAGATTTTGTTGTTCAGTACCACTATCACAAATATCTTTTGTGAAGAAACGTACGATTTACAAGTTTGATCACAAAATTATAATTTAGATCTCCTAGCTGCAGAAAATTATGATGGGAAGAGTTTTTTTTTTATAACCCACTTTTATAAACCTCTATCAATAACTCATTGCTTCCACAAAACTTTGGATATTCTGTCCTCCGCTACCACAGTATAATAAGTCACCGCCCACCAATTTAAGCTTTGCAATTTCATGTTACTGAGAGGAAACCAACATACATAAACAAACAAAATATATACTGCCAAGGTTAGGATTTGAGGTTTCATTCCAACTATCTAACCCACTCCACAGGGCACAGTCCTTCTTGGAAAGCTTAGTTCCTCAGCCAGTCAAAATTTTCCCCGCATTTTACGCGACCCGAGGGTTCAATACCGCGTTCACAAGAACCTGCCACTTGTCCCTCAGCTGAGCCAATTCAAACCCGTCCATTCCCCCCCCCCCCACCCCTTATTTCTTGAAAATTCACTTTAATATTATGCTCTCATCTACGTCTAGGTCTTCCAAGTGGTCTCTTCTCCCACCAAACCCTGTATGCACATCTGATCTGCCTCTTATGTGGAGATGGCTAGTTGTCAAGCAATTAACTTTACTTCGGTTCGAATCCTTTGAATCTACATTATTACAAACCCAACGACACTGTACTTCTTCTACTCCTTGATGAAATGTGGTAGAATGTTTACAATTCATGATATTCACTCTATACATGCGGATATAATAAATCGCATACCTTACGGAAAATTACACCAAACTGTGGCACACAATTTGAAGACTTTATAAGAGGTTCTATTTTTGTGCAAATTCTCGCCGCCATGACTGCAGCCAGAGACATCTATACTAAACTATATGATCCGTGATCTATACAGCGCGGCATATAGCACAAATCACAGTGGTGGTATGGGTAGAAGCTATACGGAGAAGTATGAAGGTAGCAAAGTATAAAAGAATTCAAAATTTATTAACATTAAAATAGCTAAAGCATACCAGACTGTCTCATGCGATGCCTCTTGCGTGATAGCTGGAGTACGACCCATACAAATAACTATAGACCAAAAGATACAAACTTATATGGCAACAGAAATTAACAATTTAGAATACGAAGCACCGCTGGAAGTAAGCATGGACCAAAGTAGGAAGTAACAAACTGGCGACATCCTGCTGAAATAACGACAGTACATGAAGTGGAGAATGGTAGTACGTATACAGTTGAAGTGTATACAGACGGCAGTAAAATTGGGGACATCGTTGGGGCAGCAGGGATTATATTTGTGAAAGGCAAGTTGGTACACCAACAGAAGTTTAAACTGCATGGACACTGCTCTAATAATCAAGCAGAGCAAATTGCAATTTTAAAGATTTTAGAAAAATTAGAAGAACTACAGGAGGGAAAAGATAATGATAAACATGCTGCAGTATACACTGACAGCAAAATAACTTTGGATTTATTGCAAAACAAATTTAAACGGAACCGTTTGATAGAACTTATTAGAAACAAACTTGTATTGGTACATCAAAAGTGGATTGTGCATGTCGGCTGGGTGGAAGGACACGCGGGGCTAGAGGGGAACGAGTTGGTGGATAGACTTGCAAAAGAAGCTGCTGTTGAAGATGGAGCAGTCGTAACACATAAAATACCGATATTTCCAAAGTTAACTACTATGCTAACAGGACATGGGAAAATAAGATTATACTTATACAGACTTGGAATAACAGACAATCCGATGTGCTCGTGTGAAGAACAAACTGTAGATCATTTAATATTTAAGTGCAAGAAATTGTGTAACCAAAGGAATGAGATGATATGACAAATAAAAAACACTGGTGGCAATTGGCCTGCAACGAATGAAACACTCATTAATAATTATCAAAATTTTTTTGTAAAATTTGTTAAGTCTTTAGAACTTTCAGATTTGAAATGACTGTCAACTAAAACTTGGGTTAGGTAAAGCATGTAATATTACTGTGTAATGGGGCATGCTGTGTAATAAATAAATAAATAAAAAAAACAGTGGTGGTATAGCACAGACCATTGGTATTGTGATCACAGGGTTCTCACAGAATGCTTGTCGAATAAGCGACACAAGTCATGATAACAGAGGCATGAGCACGCTGCAATCCGATTCGAGTGCAAGCAAATAGCGCCTTTATTGATAAGATGAGACACTACAAACATTAAACTTCGACGTAATAGTCAGCTACTAATCCAAATCCTATTTTCAAAACCCCAATTTGAATCTGAAAAGGTTTAAAAAATTGAACATTTACACCCTTCTGGACATGAGGCCATGTCATTGGCCGATTATTTTCCATGTTTTGAAGAAACGTAGTGCCTTTGCAGCACCTGCATCGTATCGCAACAGAACTAAGTCCTCAGCAACACTGTGTTAGGACTACATGTAATCTGGTTAGTGGGTACCAATTTGGAGGAACACTGACAATAACCAGACCAAAGACTGCCCTAACCCAGTTTACGTTATGAAACTTCACCACTGTGAGAACCTGAAATAAATTTAAAAACTGGTAATTCAGGATGGTTAGCAGCATGAGTATGTGTACTATGCCTGTTTTTCATCTGACATTCATTCATTCATTCATTTATTCATGTTCAAGCGATCTACAATAGGCACCAATAGGCCATGAGATATAGAACAGGTCAATTTTTAATATATAATTATAAAATACAGTACAATGTCTGTCA
>Ga0136643_10016797_pt1 | contig 11013 bp, 5 predicted proteins | sample TergutLab28metaG_FD_96883 | JGI IMG/M metagenome (GOLD analysis project Ga0136643, IMG submission 96883) | Labiotermes labralis P1 segment gut microbial communities from Petit-Saut dam, French Guiana - Lab288 P1 (version 3) (version 3) | ecosystem: Host-associated > Arthropoda: Insects >... | reverse complement strand
GTTTTTTTGGTGGTGGTGGGGGTTGTTTTGGTTGGTTGGGTTGGTTTGGAAAAGGGGGGGTTTTAATTTCCCCCCCCCCCCCCCGCCCCTTTCACCCACATATCAAACCCCCACATCAAACACATGTTTCTTATTCCGATGCACTTAAGTATGAAAAAGTCTTTTGTTAGAGTGCCATAAAGTTACATTTGAAAGGTGACTCTCACTCTCTCTTCTGATTGGTGTATTTTCCTATGTAGGAGTGTTGGGTTTTGTTAATCATCACGGACTTAAGTGCCCTGTGACCCTGTGAATTAGTGTGCTCAACAGACATTTCAAACAATTTGATTAACAATGAAGTTTGACCTGAAAATTCGACACCACCACATGTACATCTTAATTCCAGATGAAGTGGAGTAAGTATTTAGATATTGTATCTTAATACAGAAAATTCCTTAATGGATTTAATTAATGGCTGGCTAATCTTAATTTCAACAAATTATACATAAAAACTGCAGGCTGTTGGTTTGGCAAAATGGAGACTGGTAGATGTTAATTATGTTAACAACTGCAATGCAGCTGTTATGGTGTTTTTGGTGTTTTGGGGCGTACTTGTGTATCAGCTTACTTACTTACTTACTTACTCCAGGGTGCAGAGTCCTTCTTGAGAAACTAACTGGTTTGCAGCTAGTCAGGAAATTCCCCGCATTTCACAGAACCTGAAGGTTCATTACCGCACTCACAAGTGTCCGCCACCTATCTCTATCCTGGGCCCACCCATTCCAGTCCATATACCCACATCCCACCTCCTGTAGATCCGTCCTAATATTATCCACCCATCTACGCCTCGGTCTCCCCAGTGGTCTCTTTCCCTCCGGTTTTCCCACCAAGACCTATACACCCCCCTCTCCTCACCCATTTGTGCCACATGCCCAGCCCATCACATTCTTCTCGATTTTATCACCCGCACAATATTGGGTGAGGAGTACAAATCATTTAGCTCCTCGTTATGCAATCTCCTCCATTCCCCTGTTACCTTGTCCCTCCCAGGTCCAAATATTCTCCTCAACACCATGTTCTCAAACACCCTCAGCTTCTTTTCCTCCCGCAATATCAGCAACCAAGCTTCACACCCATACAAAAAACAGGCAAAATTATAGTTCTATATATCTTGATCTTTAAACTTTTGGATAGCAACCTGGAAGACAAAAGGTTCTGCACCGAATGATAGCAAGCATTTCCTGACCTCAATTTGCTCTTAATTTCTTCTGGAATAGAATTTTGATTTGTTAAAGTTGTTCCCAAATATTTAAACTCTTCCACTATCTCGAAGGTACTATTATCAATCCTCACACTGTGAATTCGTCCTGCATTCTGATCTCGAGATATGACCATGTACTTAGTTTTATCAGCACTTACTTCCAGTCCAATCACCCTAGTAGCAGCTACTAAAGCTTCTGCATTTTCCTTTACAGTATGTATACCTCCTCCCAGTATATTAACATCATCGGTGTAAGCCAGAAGCTGATGTGTACCATTTAGTTTCAAGCCATCCTGGTTTACCTGAACCCTCCTAATGGCATACTCTAAAGCAAAGTTAAAAAGCATTGGTGAAAGAGCATCTCCTTGTTTCAAACCATTCCTAATAGGGAACCTATCAGACACATTCATGCCTATCCGGACTCTGCTATATTGTTCAGTCAGACTCATCTCTATTAACCTTACAAGTTTCCTAGGTATATCAAACTCAATGAGAATCTTATATAAGACCTCCCTCCTAACTGAATCATAAGCTACTTGGTGTAATGTCCAAAAAATCTTGATATATTCACTACAAGAACCTCAAATTTCATGTATGATCTTAACTTAAAACATGATTTGTAACAATAAAATTTATATAAATTAAGGTCCCATGTGCCATATTAACATTCAGGTGTGGTTTTAGAGTGGTGAGTTTGTGGTAGGAGTTGTGCGAGTGAATTTTCCTGGGACTTTTCTTAAAATATACTTCGCGATATTAAGGAAATAAAGTAAAAAATAGGGATCTTACGAATAATGATGGAAGGGAAAATTACCGAAAATGCACTTGCAGTATCGGCACACGTGGTTGGCAGCTGTTTGTTGCGGAAGTGACCCGTGTGGCTTGTGCGTAAGGAGTAAGAACACAAAGCACTGGTGTATGAGAGAGCAGTACAGGTGACAGACAGACGCTGCTGAAAAGGATGTTTCAGGGAATTACGTGGGTCAGATACATAAATGCCTCGAATTTCTTCTTTGTCTGACATCATTGACCTTTAAACAACCAGGCTGTTATCGTAATTTTAGCACAATGGTTATGAAAGTCGTGCTTTTTCATTGAACAGAAATAGATATAATTATGAAATCCATACCATTTTATGGAAAATACAACAGAGATTGTGCAGCATGTCTTAGAAGTGCAGTAATTTCCTTGCTGCCGAAATACACAGAATGAATTTCTATGGGTGTTTTTATGCGTGTTTGCATTAGTGAACGTTGGTCAGTTACAGGTTAATGCGTGAAACCTCTAAAGCTATTTGACCCAGATAGTCGCTCATAAGAGACTTACATAAATGATCCACTTTTCTGGATTTCGCATTTACCTGTCTGTTTTATTTTCCTTTCTTACGGATCAGTAATATCAGAGATTCCGTTCTTCTTTGATACTACGGTACGTCACTGGGTAATTGGTTCCTGACGTTTCGAGTCAGCTTCGTGTTTTCACCTTCGCGGGCCATAATGTCCAATATAATTAATGTTGGACATTTTGACCCTTGAAGATGAGAACAGTATGTTGCCTCGAAACGACGAGATCCGGTTACCCACTGAGACAGCGTCATGTCTCAGAAGAATGGATCCCTCAACTGTGCCGCTGTGAGAGCCTCACATGACGCACCGTAAGGTCAGATTGTACACAAGTGTTGTGCAGCCTGGTCCACGTGGACCAACAGTCTATTGCTGTCCGATTTGCTAAGGACACGCGTACAGAATTTTTATGTCGGGTGTGAAACTTGGTCTCTCATATTAAGGGCAGCACATATGCTGAGGGTTTTCGAGAATAGGGTGCTGAGGTAGATATTTGGGTTTAAGAGGGACGAAGTAACGGGGAGTGGAGATAACTACAAAGTGAGGAGCTTACTGATCTGTATTGCTCACCAAATATTCGGATGATCAAAGCGAGAAGAATAAGGTGTGTGTGGGGAATGTAGCACATATGGGGGGGGGGAGGTGCAGACAGGATTTTGGTTGGGATATCTGGGAGAAGGAGACAATTTGGAAGACCTAGGCGTAGATGAGAGGTAATATTAGAAATGGATATTCCAGAAAAAGAAAGGAGGGTTATAACCGATTAGATTGGTCCTTGCGAGGGAGGATGGAAGTAGTGTGGTTGGAGTGAGAGGTTTATAGCGGCCGGCGTCCCTTTTCAAAGGGAACTTGTGACATTGCGGTCGTGAAAGTCAGAAAAAGGGAATAAACAAGGCATTGTGCTAGCCGTGGGAATGAAATGCAGAAGACACTGGGATAACAAGGCCATTCGAAGTCGGGCTATCCAACCGTTCGTTGTGCCAGTAGAGACCGGATAGATATCTAAAACAAATGTGCCTGTTGTAAAAGGTGAACAAACAGTGTTTTTGGTACTGTTTATCAACTATATCTTGTTATGAATCATCTGATCATTTAGTGACATGATTGTCTTATTGTGTTAAATTTACCGATATAACATCATGTACCCAATAGCAGTCTACGTTCGTCACCAGACGCCTACTCTACGTCGCATTCCCTGAGTTAAGCCTTACTACAGACCAGCCAGCCGATCGTCTTATCCACCGGCATACCGTTTGCAGAGTAAGACAAACGACAGCTGAAGACCACCGCGTCGAGAAGGTGATCTGCGGAGAAGTTAAAGGGTGTGTTCTGGGTTAATCTGGTTCAGCGTAATGAAAAGTGGCGGGATTTTGTGAACACGGTCATGATATGGCATGATATGATATTTATTAACTGCAGTTGAGTTTTCCACCCGGTTGCCGTTGGGTCCCGTATAAAGTGCGGGCAGTTTGTTGACTGGCTGAGCAATTGTTAGCTTCTCGAGAAGGCATCTGTTCTGTGGAGTTAGTTTGTGGGTTTGTTAGGTAGTTAGTCGGCATAGGATGCGGTAGGTCACAGCCTACTGTCACCCATAATCCTTGCGAATTCCCTTGGTGTTTCAGAGTCATTCGGTGGAAAAGTAATTAATTTGCTGCAGGCCACTGCTGCCGTCCTCATGTCATTTTACCCCACGCAGTCTTGTTCAACACCACTTAATACCAGCAGTTGATGTAGCGTTTTTAATTAGCCTGCAACAAATATGCTGTTCGTTCATTGATCGTGAACGGGATAACAGCCATGGACATCGTCGCGACTCCTGCCGCCAATGGAACAGCAAATAAGTCCATTTATATAATTCACTGAACGACTTTGTCTGCCTCATGGATATGTAGAGCAGGTCTGTTGTCGGATATCGTGTCTTTGTCATGGGCCTGCTTGTAGTTGGAGAAAGTTCTGCAAGAACGGGAACTCAGGTGCGTGGCGGTGTTGTGTGTGAGACCAACAGTAGTGGGGACGTGCTGTTATTGGCCCACCAGCACAAATCATATATATCCCACCAGTAAGTGCAGGAGAGTGGCACGGATTTACGCTAGACAGCCACTGAGCATGAAACATTAATGCGTCGTGAGACCGATCTTAAAAGTTCCGGTTAGGACTGATTGGGCCCTTACAGTGTGCAGTGATACCAGGTGGCAGTGCTGTTCATCCGTCTTCAAGTAAGTCTTCCTAAGGATCTCCAACGTTCGTTCAGTGTGTGGTCATTATCAGGTGATAATGGATTTTTCAGTTTGTTTTCTGCTGCGATATCGGGTGATTGACAGACTGGTGCTTTGGGATGTCGGTAGTTATAGGCTACCACAGGGATTTATTTTTCGCATATGTCATGGGAAAAGTCATTAAGTGACAGTTAAAAAAAATCGTTCAATAACTAGACTCCATTTTAATAATATATAATATAATAATACCTTACAGCTTCATGTCATTGAGTCTGAAGTGAGTGCCTTACAGCTGTATGTCAAGTCTGAAGTAAGTACCGTGCAGCTTTATGCCATTGAGTCTGAAGTGAGTGCCCTACAGCTTTATGTCAGTGAGACTGAAGTGAGTGCTTTAAGCTTTATGTCCTTGAGCCTGAAGTGAGTGCCTTAAGCTGTATGTCAAGACCTGAAGTAAGTACTGTACAGCTTTATGCCATTGAGTCTGAAGTGAGTGCCTTACAGCTTTATGTCATGTCAGTTTTTCTGAAGTGAGTACCTTAAGCTTTATGTCAGTGATTCTGAAGTGAGTAACTTAAGCTTTAAATCAGTCATTCTGAAGTGAGTGCCTTAAGTTTTATGTCACTGAGACTGAAGTGAGTGCCTTAAGCTTTATGCCATTGAGTCTGAAGTGAGTGCCTTAAGCTTTATGCCGTTGAGTTAAAGTGAGTACCTTAAGCTTTATGTCAGTGATTCTGAAGTGAGTGCCTTAAGCTTTATGTCACTGAGACTGAAGTGAGTGCCTTAAGCTTTATGCCATTGAGTCTGAAGTGAGTGCCTTAAGCTCTATGCCGTTAAGTTAAAGTGAGTGCCTTACAGCTTTATTACGAGTAAATGAGAATAATACCAAACAGGTGTATAGTGGCAGCACTGTAAAGTTCTTTTGGGAGATACTTCGAATAAACACAAGCAGGGTTGTGTGGTTATAACGCTCTAGAATTGTTGTCGGAGATACTCCGAATGTGAGTCACGTTTTCGTCTTTTCTGCCCGAGGTTTTTGTTTAGTTTCTCCAGGCGATTGCCGGAGTAAGATCCTGCGGTAGCTAGATAGGGCATCCTTTCGTATCCTCGTATCTTCGTTTTTAGGTTTCTGTGCCAACTCTAGGTCACGCTATGTATTATTTTCAGTTTAAGTAGTGTGATTAAATAGGCCCAAAATGAATACATTATCATTTCGTAACTCATATGTGACATCTGATGTGTTAAGAGGTAATAGCGTTCCAAAATAAAAGCTTCAGTGTATTTAAGCTTAAGGAATGTGTTATAAAACGCCATGCTAACAAGCGATGGTGTGTTGAATTCACACAAAGACTTCAAAGTAAGTCGCCATAATTGTCACCCATATGTAAGTGTGCCACAGTTAGCCCTTATAAAGAAAGCATCGTGAATTTAGCTGTCCGAATTACATTCGGGCTTAACCTAGACTTTGGTGTCTCAGAGGATGGCAGTACTTACTGCAATGAACAGCTCCAAGACAAGTTAGCGAATTACATGGCAATCTCGTCTGAGTTAAGAGAGCTGCCAGTCTGTGATCGTTATTGGTGCTGTGACGAATCTTCCACAGAGTAGGTGAAGGCAAAGTTGACCTTAAGCACGTTGTGAAAGTGTAGGGAGGAGCGGAAGTGTGGCTCCACCCATTCTTAACCTCGGCATTAGGTGGAGATGGGTGGTCAGGTTGACGTTTCGGCCGCTCTGCTCCCGGGGAAAGCGCTCCCAGTTCCTCCTTAAGAATAAGCTGGGTGGGTGTCAGAGACTGGTTGGATGCTTTGGAGAAGAGAGAATTGTCTTTACCTTACGGAAATCGAACCGCGATTCCCCTGTTGTCCACCCCGTGGCCTGGTCACTGTAGTGGTGCGCTGTCCAAGCGCCGTACCGGAGTGGGCCTCAGCAGATGTGTTAGAAGTCGGCCCGATTGCCGCCTCTCGTCTGTCGCTGAGCTGACATATCTGACATGTTCACCCTTAGCGGATTACAAAAGTGATGGCCCCTGAAGCTATGTAGCCTGCCTGTGTAACAGTGTTCAGGACTCGCACCCACGACCCTACCGAAGTCCATCAGGCTTGCCAGACCCACCGTGACAGCCCGCTGCGTCGACACATGGACGTGAGACTGATCGTCGTTTAGTGACGCTGATATTTTACCAGCTGCTGGGGGATAATTGCCTGTGTTTCTTGGTTTAACGTCTTTGTATCAGCTGCGTAGATTTTACAGTGTTGAATGACTATGAACGGTGACTTGTAAGTGATCGTAGTCCGTGTTCACGGTGCTGTTGCATAATCTGGCGTGGAAACGTAGACACGTAGCTGTCGTAGCATTTAGTGTGGAGGATCCTGTAGATGTTGTCTTAACCGGTTGCACTGACCTCTTTTATACGATGAGAAGGCAAACAACCGCAGAATTTTAAAGCAGAACCTCGAGAAAGTGGACAAAGCGAGTTTTATGTACATAGTGGTGAGATATGAGTGAGGGATTAGTGCATACGAATATATCGTACGTACAGTTGAGGTACAGCAAGACATTTAGGAAGAGACTGAGACAAAGCGAGACGAAAATGGGAAAATAAAGCAAAAGAAAAGTAAAAGCGAATCTGTTTGTATTGATGGGACAGCAGATCCACGAGTTGTTTAAGAAGAACTAAACTCAAAATATCTCGGTGAAGGGATGTGGATGTGCTGTCGGTCCTGTAGATCGACCTGCTGTGCGTACTTGCCTGCATAATGCTTTGTTATCTGGATATTTACATATCCGACGGCGGAGGTTGCTCTTATCGTGTTCCCTTTACCGTAGTCAATAACATGTACACGGTCTGGGGTTTGATTCCTGGCAGGGGCAAGTAATTTAATCTCTTCTCCAGAACTTACAGACTGGCTCTGGAGTCCCAACCCGCCTCCTATTCAGTGGGTACGCGGCTCTTTACCTGGGGGTAGAGTGTCCGGGTCGTGAGGCTGACAACTCACCTCCATCCAGCGTCGAGGTTAAGAATGAGTGGAGCTGCACCTCCGCTTCCCCTATAAAAATATGACACGAAATAGTTGGGGATGTCGACTGAAAATTTAAACTAGTACATGGTGAGTACAGGTCGGCTGCATTACCGCTGTGCTGACTCGATATGTAACAGGCCACTATTTTTTGTGCAATGAATTCAGTCGCTCAGAAGTAAACTGTTGCACTCTGACGAGCTGTGGTGCGTCCTTCAGCGGCTGAAGCTCCCATAGCCAAATGTACGGAAACCTGCTGATGTAATTAGCAGTTAATACAGTGTAATGACAGAATGTTTCTTTTGTCTCCGCACCGAGCGCGGCAGCTTTATCGCGTAGAAAAATCTGAATCTGCCGAGACATCCTCTGACAGTTGGCGGTGCTCAGAACAGCGATAAAAGAAACATTCTGTGGTAGTAGGTTCAACACCGTTAATACCAAAGACCGCCATTAGACGCGAATCTGAGCCTGCTTCTCCCGTTCGCACACCTGTTTCTTTGATAATTCATATTATTGTTGTATTACAGTCTTATTCTGCAACTTTTGGAGACGAGATTGTGCACATATGCAAGTGCTTTTTTTAATGTAATTAACTTACTCCTATTTCCGTACACATTGTTAACGCTTTTGTGGGAAGTCTTGAGTGCCTTGAATGGAACGCGGAGTAGAGAGTGCTGCAGGTGGCGGTTTATTAGAATTGTAGCTGTAACAAGGACAACAGATTGGCGACAGTACCACATAAACAGCCTGCAGTAAATGTGATTTGTCGAATGAAATGGAGCCGTAGCATTAGATAGCATCAGCATGACGTTGGGTTAGAGCAGGACCTAATTACAGGCCCAGCATCTAACATCTGTGGCTCGCAGATCAGCGTTTAATGAGAAAACAAATATTTGATTGGGCAACAGGAACATATGCGCGGAATAAATTAATTAATATTTGAATAGGCCAGCTATTTTAGGTTCAGGTGGATAATGGCCGACAGTCACAACTCTTTTTGTCTGTTGGTTAGTTTAATGAAACATGTTTCGGCTTAACAAGAAGCCACCATCAGGCAAATAAGGCGTAAAAGGAAATTATTATGTAAGTTGCACAATGCCAGTTTGCATCTTTAATGTATGCGGTTGGTATCTCATGTTAACAAAAGTGTCACGGGAGTATAGGATAAGCCGAAACCAGATTAAAAAAATAATATTAGATCCGATAAATGTGGTAGACTGAGAAGTTTGAAAATAAAAATTTTTAAATTTTAAATTAGGGTAGTCAAGGTTACAATAGTGTAATAGTAATGCCGAATGTAAGTGGAGGTTTTCGTGTAAGTATTCTGCCTGGGGGGAACGTTCTGTATTACCGTCCTTAAAATGTGTGCTCTTGATTGGAGGAGACTTTAAGATATCGTTACTCCTTGCTGTCATTATAATCTGAATTCTGTGCTTCGTGAAAGTATGTAAGTAAGTGCATACAAGAGCTGCATACACTTTTGTTACATCTCAGGTCTCTATGCATTGGCTTTGCTTAGGGAGGACGGCTCGTTCGCAAAGCGGTTGCGAAAACCGAGAGTGTTGGCCACGTCATGGCTGTCAGCATTTAACAGCGACCTTCCACCGGACGGATTTTAATGGTTTCTTATTTGGGCTTTTCGCTAAAACCGTCGACAAATTACGATTTTGTTTAAAAAGTCGGACGAAAGTGATGGACACATTAAACGTGAGGGCCTACTGAAAATTATATCTCGCCGTGATTTTATTCGTAATGGAGACAGTGTTCTCTGCGAGGTGCGAGCTGGGGCCGAAGACCCACTTCACTATCTAAGCTTAACAGTCAATCGTAGTCGAATGTAGAAGTGCCATTTGCAATACGTCGGTGTTTACGAGGTATCGATTGTGATCGATAGATCTGTTTCTATGATACGAAGAAATCTTATAGTGTGTGGTATGTAAAATGTGCAAACACACATTTACATTACTAACATTTGTGCTTATTTTGGTGATATTATTCCCGAATTTGGAATCGCAGGACAATACGAGATCTGATTAGGTTCTCATATCATGCGTAAAAACCAGCAAGGAGCAGGACTTAAATGTGACATCTCCAAGGGGAAAGGAGAAGCAAATATCTCCATCGGAAAAGGAGAGTAGTTAAATTGGGACAACTTATTTGTAGGATGAATCCGAAATGACGGACGAGAATGTGTGGCCTGCAGGAGAACTAACTTCCCTGCAAAAAGAGGAGAAGTTTTCAGAGGCAGGCGATTCTGAAACTGTCCCTCTGTTACCATCAAAGCCAGAACATCAGTCCAAAAAGAAGGAACTTGAAAACGTGGAGGAAGCAGCAGAGGCCCTCTCAGTTACACGAAGACCATAACAGCGTTCAGAATAGAGCTGAATGCTGAGGCAGAATTTTGCCACGGTTTAGTGCCAGAGGTCTCGACTGCCAATGCCCGACAGAAGAGATATTCAGTACTGAAGCATTGAAACGATTGTCTAAATCCTCTTCTCCGCCCCGGTGATCAAAGTCGACCCACTGACTGCATTGTTACTGAAGCGTCACAAAATTCACCCTTCTCTTATCGCAGTGTTCCTCCGCGGAAACAAGGTTCGGAGATCGGCAACCAGACTGTGCTGAACAGCCTGTGGCATAGAAGCACTGATAAGACGCATGGAAGTGGCTGGACTCTGCAGTTACAAAACATCGCTGTGGCCTACCCTATTCTCTAACTTTTTTTTTTAATTAGTGCGCTAATTTTGTAAACAGGAAACTTTAAAATACAGAAACAAAGTCATTTTACCTTAACGTAAATACAGGCTTGAGGGTTGTTTGACCGTGCATCTTCCTCATGAAATAAAGTGAAATGCCAACTTGATGCAACTAGGTAATTGTATTGATGTATCCTTAGCTCGACATGTTTCGGGTACATACGCCAATCATCAGGAGCATTAGATGTTAAGTTGCAGCATATGGTTTTCTGCACCCAGTTTGTGGATGGGTGGTGGTCTTGAGAGCCGTTGCGCACGTCGTGTGTACGGTGCGGATGGTGCCGTGCGACGGCACCATCCGCACCTTATACAACGGCTCTCAAGACGACCACCCATCCAAAAACTCGATGCAGAAAACCATATGCTGCAACTCAACATCTAATGCTCCTGATGATGGGCGTATGTACCCGAAACATGTCGAGCTAAGAATACATCAATAAAATT